>ERZ773224.151-NODE-151-length-93937-cov-26.387146_pt1 | contig 93937 bp, 69 predicted proteins | sample MGYA00580526_ERZ773224 | MGnify/ENA primary metagenome ERZ773224 (study PRJEB29015, sample SAMEA2737743) | human gut metagenome | biome: human gut; feature: human-associated habitat; material: faeces | place: China | collected 2012 ... | reverse complement strand
GCTTCATGGTGGAGATGTCGATGTAGTTGCCTCCGCCGGTGTAGCGCGAGTAGTGGAGATATTCGTAGTCGGGCATGCGGCCGGTCTTGCCGTAGCCCAGTCGGATGCCCAGCAGATTGAGCCAGTCGTTGCTCCAGTCCATCCAGTGCTCGTCGGAGATGTTCCATTTCACCGATACGGCGGGGAAAGTACCCCAGCGGTTGTCGGGGCCGAAGCGGGTGGAGCCGTCGCGGCGTATGGTGGCGTCGAGAATGTAGCGGTTGTCGAAGGCGTAGTGGATTCGGCCCATATAGGCCATCGAGCGCCATTCCGACTTGATGCTCTCCTGAGTGTCGGCATATCCTTCGGCTGTGTGACTATGGATACCGTTGGGGAGGTCGTATTTGCGGAATTCCTGATACTGGGAGTTACCGGTGGTGAGCTCCCATGCGGCGTAGAGCAACAGGGAGTGTTTCTCTGGAAGTTTCGGTACGAAAAGGAGGTCGTGCTTGGTCTGGATATTCAGACTCTCCGCCTCACGGCCGTACACGCGGTTGATGGCCCAGTTGGTCCATGGCTGCGAGGATATTTCGCGCGGAAGGATTTTGTCCTCCTTCTTGTTCTCGATGTCGAACTGCACATAGCCTGTGTAGCGCAGGCGGTGTTTAGCCGGGTCGAGAATCTCGTAGTTGAGGCGCAGCGTGGGGATGATGCGCATGTTGGTCTCGTCGTATTTGGCCTTATGGGCCAGAGCCACGGGGTTCACCAGGTTCTTCTGGTTGTCGTCGAGCTGCGAGGTGATGGGGATATTGTAGAACTCATCGGTCTCGTTGCCCTGCGCGTCGTGGCGGTATATGCCCACATTGGGCATCTTGCGGTAGGCGATGTCGAGGAGGCCTTCGGAGTCCCAGTTCTCCTTATAGTTCTGCTTGTTTTTGGAGTGGGTAAGCGAGAATTCGGTCGAGAAGCGCAGACGGTCCGATACCTGGTAGTCGAGGTTCATCAGCGAGGAGATTCGGTCGAGATGCTGCTTGATGATTGTGCCTGACTGATTGAGATAGCCCACCGAAACGCGGTAGCGGGCCTTATCGCCGCCGCCGGTAATGTTTACGGTATTATCGTAGGTGTAGCCGTATTGCGTCACGGCGTCGACCCAGTCGGTGTTGTTGTTGAATTCGTAGTATTCCGAGAATGTCGGGTCGTAGTTGAATTCGGGGATATCGGCGGCGTTCACATCCTGACGGGGATTGAAGTAAGCCTGCTTCATGAGCATGGTGTAGTCGTCGCCGCTAAGCATCTTGCGGCCGCGGGGCTGCTTGTGAGCAGAAAATTTGAAAAGATACTGCACCTTGGGCGGACCCTTGACGCCGCGCTTGGTCTTGATCATTATCACGCCGTTGGCGCCGCGCGAGCCGTAGATGGCTGCCGAGGCACCGTCCTTCAGCACGGTGATTTCCTCGATATCCTCGGGGTTGATGCTGAGGAGGTTGGCAAACTGCTCGGAAGTGGCGTTGGCATAGTCGAACGAACCGTCGACATGGCTTTCGTAAGGGATGTCGTTGAGAACGATCAGAGGCGTGGAGTTGGAGTTGATCGAGCCGGAGCCGCGGATACGCATGGCCGAGCCCGAACCGAGGTCGCCCGAAGCGTTCACGATGTCGAGACCCGCCAGACGGCCCTGCAGGGCGTCGTCGATCGACGATACGCTCACGCCCTCAAATGCCTTGGTGTTGATGGTCTGCATGGCGCCGGAAATTTCGCGGATGGGAATCGGCATCGTGCCGTCGTTCATCACTTTCTGGGCCGTCACGACCACCTCGGCCAGTGTCGAGGAGTCTTCGAGTTTCACGTCCATTACCGGCTGGATGGGCAGAGTCTGCGCCGTAAAGCCAACGAACGAAATTTTAAGCTTGTTGGCCGGATTCTTCACCTGAAGCGAGAATTCGCCGTTGATGTCGGTCACCGTCATGCTGTGCACTCGGTTGGTCTTGTCGATTTCATGCACGGTGGCACCGATAATCGGTTCGTTGTCGCCGTCGACAACGGTTCCCCGCACCATATTGGCCGACTGAGCTGCCGCAAGAGCCGGGAGCACCGTCAGCAATAGCGTGAGGAATATATGTTTCACTTTTCCCATTTGAGAATATCGGTTTCGGTTAAAGATATTTGGTTGGCCCGGCGCCCCCGCGCAGGGGCGCCTTCTATATATGTTACTCAAACTTCAGGGCCTTATCAATAAGGTGAATCACAGCACGGCTCGATGCCGAGATGCCGGTGGCGCTGTTGAGGTCCGAATTGTCGACGATAATGTCGCGGGCCATGATGTTGTAGAGGCCGGTCGAGGTAATCACATGTGCCTCGTTGTCGACAGGATTGTCCACGCCACGGATGGTCATCCCCATGCCGTCGCTCGAGATGGATATCTTGTGGAACTTGTCGAAAGCATTGCGTGCAGCCGTCTCATAGACCATCGGCCCATAGGCCGTGCCGTCGATATAAGCGGAATTGTCCACAAAATGGTAACGCAGGAAGCGCAGCAGATATATGGTCTTGGCGCGTTTGGACTCGAGGTTGGAGTCGGAAGCGATCTGCTCCCAGGTGTATAGTTTCGGATCGGAGGCAAAAGCGCGGTCGAGCGCTTCGGCCGTGGGCACGAGTATCGTGTAACGGTAGTTGTTGAAGAAACTTACTATACTTCCCACGCTTGTGGTGCCCGTAGTAGTCTTCACGGAGAAAATCTCCTCGATTTCCTTGTCGTTGGCGAAGATGTTGAACACCTGGTCGTGACCGCGGCAGAGGTCGAAGAACGCCTTGAACTCAGGCGATTCTCCCAGGCGGTTGTATACGCTTGTGGTGGCGTCGTGGATGATGTGGTCGATGAAGAAGGTGCGGCCGTTGTCCGACGAATAGCGGCAAATGTCACCGTTGGAGCCTGTGACAATCCCGGCCGGCGCCTGGTTGAGTTCCATGTCGCCTCCGCCGTTTACGGTCAGGCCGTTGTCGCGGCCCGACAGAGCGATCGTGCCTCCACCCTTGGTGAGGGCGAAGCGGCGGCGTCCGTCGTCGATATAGCCGCTGAGCGTGCTGCCGTCGTTGTCGCCGACTACGATATGGAGGTCGAGAATATCGCGCATGCGGTTGCGGATGATGCTCTTGGAGGTTACGTTGCGCTTGAACTCTCCTTTGTTGCCGTTTGCATCGGCGGCGTAGACAGCTGCGCGCACCGAGTTCGTGGCCTTGTCGTAGCTGAAGCTCCAGATTTCGCGGTTGCTGCCTCCGCGCGCCCAGCTGATGGGTTCGCGGTAGTTCTGCAGAGCCTCGTCGGTGGGCACGAGCAGGTTGTACATGTTCTCCATCGAGCGCAGATACATATAGTAGCGCATGGCCTGTTTGTCGTCAAGGTTGCTCCAGTCGTCGGTTATCGCCCATTTCATAATGGTGGTATTATCGGCTGTGAGCACAGAGCCGTAGACACCCTGATAGTCGATGGGAGGGAACACCGTGTTGATGAAGTATACCGTGCCGTTGCCCGTGATTTCCGTGCGCACCACATTGGCCGGGGTAATGTCGATCGGATAGGAGGTCTCGTCGGTCAGTGTGGGCCACAGGTGTGGCAGCGACGCTGTGAACGAACGCTTCTGATGGTTCTTGAGGAAGGAAGCGAGAATGTCCGACGGCACGTTGTCCCACGAACCGTAGGCATCGCGCAGATACACGCCCTTGCCGCTATTGAAGAACTCGTTCATCGCTTCGTCGGTAGGCACGAACATGGTGCCCATATCCTGTTCCGACGACGACTGCGAATAGGCAGCCTCCGAAGGATCGTAATAAAGCAGACCGTTGCCCGACACATCTTCGCCAAGCGGACCGCGGGTGCAGTTGCGCTCGTTGAAGAAGCGCTTGCGGAATATCGAGTCGACTCCGCCCAGCGACGGACGCATAGCCGACGAGCCGTTGTAATATTCCTTCACAGCGGCGTCGGTGGCTTTGTCGAAATAGGGGGCGCTGAATTTATTGAGCAGACGATTGAAAATTTTCGCTTCGGAAGCCGAGGCGATAGCGTCGGCCATCGTGCCTACGGGCACCATCACATCGGCCAGCACATGGATATAGCCGTTTTTGCATATGATATCCTGCTGCACCACGCGGATGCCGTTGATATATATGCCCGAGGTGGATACGCTCTTACCGTTGAGAATCACCGAGAAGTCGTCGGCTGTCATCCCCATGGTCTGCATCTGCGCCGGGGTGAAATTCACCATCATCGGCGCGTCGGCCACCATATATAGAGGCTTTTCGGCGAAACGGGCCCACTGAGGATTCTCAAACAGTTCGGGATCGTTCACGCGCGCCACCGTATCGAGCTGCGTTGCCGACGTGAACCGTCGTATGGCCAGACCCTCCACGGCGCCGTCTGTTCCCGCAACGTTCGAGAGCATCTCGGCAAGATATGCCATGTTGATCATGCTTGAATTCATGATTGCCTTTTTCTGGGCGGCTGTGAGTTTCTCATAGCTTCGTACGCCGTAGGGGTTGTTCCTGAAAAAGCGTTCGAAAGCATCGTCCCGGGCCGGAAAGAGCGTCTTGCTTCCTGTGCGCTGCAGTGTCTCGCCGTATCCCAGGTCGTCGATCAGGCGCAGGAAATAAGTAAATCCTCCGTCCTCCCGCAGATAGTCGTAGATACTTGCGCCAAGCAGCTCGGCCGACGGCTCCTCGTCGTCGAGGACGTAGTCGTCCTTGCAGCCCGTCAGCGTGAGCCCTCCGGCCAGTGCAGCCGACAGCACGAGGAGTTTCACGCTCGAGGTGTAGAATCTGAAATGCATTTTATGATTAGTTTAGATTTGAGGCTTTTTTCGTCAAGAGTTTCTCCGGAGCGCAATCCGCAGCGGAACTCTCGGTTTTTCAAAGCAAAATTACATCGTGCGCACCCCATTTTTGCGCAATTAATTCTCCTAATTTTAATACATATGCCTAATTTTTCATGGTTGCTATATCCTCCTGGCGCAAACGCGCGAATTTGTGACGAATTTATGATAAAACCGCCCTACAGCGTCTTATTCTCGTATGATGGCGCCTCCTTCGACAGTTCAACATCGCCGCGAATTTAAACAATTTTTTGGTTTCAATGAAGAGTTAAGGCTATATTTTGGTTCATCCGGTGGATTTTGGAATTTACCCTGATTGTAACTTTGCATACACAGAATTTTCATCTTCTGCGCTTCCGTTCACCGACGTTTCCAATTCTTATATATTTCCAACTCGCGCCGGACAAAGAGCCGGCACTCCTTAACCAAAAACCATATCATGAGATTCGCAACCTTGCATTTTGCTAAATCCGTCGCCGCAGCCACCGCTGTATTTGCAGCAGCTTGGAGCGCCTCTGCCACCGACACCGACAAACTGTGGTATCAGGCGCCCGCACGAGAATGGATGGAAGGCGTACCCCTGGGTAATGGCCGATTGGGCGCCATTGTCTACGGTGGCATCGACCGAGAGAAAATAGCACTCAACGAAATCACCCTATGGGCCGGTCAGCCCGACACCATCCAGAACACAATCTGCGGTCCTGAAAAGCTTGCCGAAATTCGCTCGCTTTTCTTCGCCGGCAACCTTGCGCAAGCAAACGAAGAAACCATAAAGCATCTGTCGGGCACCCGCCGCGACTTCGGCACTCACCTCCCGCTGGGCGACCTCCTTATCAACTCAGCATACCCGGCCGGCGAGGTGCGCGGATTCCGCCGCGAACTCGACATGCAGAGCGCAGTTGCCACCACCACGTTCGAGAAAGGGGGCGTGCGCTTCTCGCGCGAAGTGATTTGCGACTATCCCGACGACGTGCTCGCACTGCGTCTTACAGCCTCCAAACCCGGCCAGATTACCTCCGACTTCCTTTTCTCCCTTCTACGCGACGCCAAAATAGAATCCACTCCCGAGGGGGTTCTGCAATTTTCGGGCAAAGTGGACTTTCCCAAACAGGGCAAAGGAGGAGTGGCATTCGCCGGGACTCTGAAACTCAACGTATATGGTGGTACTGTCGCTGCCGAAGGCTCTGCCGTTAAAGTCAGAAATGCAGACTCCGTCGAAGCATACTTCGACGTTCGCACCGACATGTTCGAGGCAGACCCCGCCGCGAAATCCTCCGAAACGGTGGCCAAGGCTGCCGCAAAAGGATTCGACAAAGCTCTGGCCGCTCACACGGCCGACCATTCCGCGCTATACAACCGTATGAGCATCTCGCTCGGCACTCCCGGCGAGATGGCATCCCTTCCCACCGACGTACGCCTCCACCTGGTCAAGAACGGCGCGGTCGACCCTGCTTTCGACGCTCTGTTCTTCCGCTACGGCCGATACATGCAGATCGCGTCCTCGCGCCCCAATTCCCCGCTCTGCTCGAATCTCCAGGGAATATGGAATGATAACCTCGCATGCCAGATGGCCTGGACATGCGACTACCATCTTGACATCAACATCCAGCAGAACTACTGGAGTGCCAACAAAGCGAATCTCGCCGAGACCAACGTGCCCGTGTTCACCTTCCTGAAACATATCGAGAAACCCGGCCGCGAGACCGCCGAAAAAATTTACGGTGCAAAAGGCTGGGTGGCACACACCTGCGTAAACCCCTGGGGCTACACCTCGCCCGACGGCGCCATCTACTGGGGGCTAAACGTATCGGCAGGCGCATGGCTCGCCACACATCTCTGGAGCCACTACAAGTACACGCAGGATAAGGATTATCTCGCCTCGACCGGCTACCCGCTGCTCAAGGGGTGTGCCGAATTCTTCCACTCCTACATGACCGAGGACCCCAACACCGGATACCTCCTCACAGGGCCCTCCATTTCGCCCGAAAACGGCTTCGTAACCCCTGATGGCCAGGGACTCTCCGCCTCGATGATGCCTACAATCGACCGCGGAATCGTAGCCGACATTTTCAACGCCGTGATTGAGAGCTCGCGCATCCTCGGAGTCGACAAGCCTTTCGCGCGCCAGCTGCAGAAAGATCTCGCCAAGCTTCCTCCCATTAAGGTCGACGACCGCGGCGAAGTGCAGGAATGGCTCCACGGCTTCCCTCGCCAGGATCCGGCCCACCGCCACACTTCCCATCTGCTCACTCTCTATCCGCTCGGCCAGCTCACCTACACCAAGACACCCGAACTCATGGAAGCAGCCAAGCGTACCATCGCCAACCAGACAACCGCCAACGGCTGGGAAGATACCGAATGGAGCGCCGCCAATATGCTTGGATTCAATGCATTTCTTAAGGACGGTGAAAAAGCCCACTACTGGCTTCAGGACCTCTTTCGCTTCTTCACCCGCGAGAACCTCATGACCGTATCGCCCGCAGGCATCGCCGGAGCCGAGCGCGACATCTTCAGTTTCGACGCTACCGAGGCCTCGGTAGCCGCCATGTGCGACATGCTCCTCCAGAGCCACGACGGCTTCATAGATTTCCTTCCCGCACTCCCCCAGGCCTGGGCTGAAGGCTCCGTGAAAGGAATCTGCGCCGAAGGCGGTATCACAGCCGACCTCTCCTGGGCCGACGGCAAAATGCAGAAAGCCACGCTCCTCGCATCGGCCGAAACCCCTTGCCGCATCGCCCTTCCCGAAGGCTCTGTGGCCGAATTCTCGCTCAACGGCACTCCACTAAAGACCAAGACCGACGCCGACGGACGCGTATCGCTCAAGGTGAAACCCGCCGACCGCATCGAAATATCTTTCAAAAACAGCTAACACAGCCTCCCGACATCTTAAAACCTGTCTTTATCATGAACCATAAGTTTATAGCCATCGCCGCGCTCGCAATGACGGTTCTCGGCTGCGACGCCGCAGTCTCATCACGCGCCCTCAACGACGGCTGGCGTTTTCGCCAGGGACGCGGCGAGAACTGGTATCCGGCCACAGTGCCCGGAACAGTTCATACCGACCTGATGGCCAACGATCTCATCGAGGATCCGTTCTATCGGCTCAACGAGCGCTCCGTGCAGTGGGTCGACAAGGAGGACTGGATGTACGAGACCAATCTCCGCGCCACCGCCGATGAAGTAGCTCAGACCAATCAGCAGCTCGTTTTCTACGGTCTCGACACCTATGCCGACGTATATCTCAACCACCACTGCATACTCCGCGCCGACAATATGCACCGCACATGGCGCATCGACGTAAAGGGTATTCTCCAGGATGGCGACAATCTGCTCGAAGTCTACTTCAACTCGCCTATCAAGGTCGACCTTCCCAAATTCGACAAATACGACTACGCTTTCAACACCGGTCCCGACCAGAGCCAGAACGGCGGAATCTTCCATAAGACCCTCAGCGTGTTCGCCCGCAAAGCCGGCTACCACTATGGCTGGGACTGGGGGCCGCGTCTGGTAACTTCCGGCATCTGGCGCCCGATCGAGCTCCAGACCTGGAGCGGCCAGCGCATCTCCGACGTGCAGTATGTGCAGGGCGACGTCAACGCCCGCTCCGCATCGCTGACGGCCTTCGTTGAAGTGGAGGCCGACGAATCTGTGGCCGACGCCACCGTCTCGGTCAGCGCCGACGGCAAGCTCCTCGCATCGAAGAAAACCGCTCTGCAGAAGGGCGTGAACCGTATCGAAGTTCCATGCAAGGTGTCGAAACCGCGCCTGTGGTGGTCCAACGGTCTCGGCGAGCCCAACCTCTATAATTTCACCGCCGCACTCGACGTCGACGGCAACCGCGTGGAAGCCACCGACACCGAAATCGGCCTACGCTCGCTCAAGCTGATCCACAAGCCCGACCCCGACGGCCACTGCTTCTATTTCGAGCTCAACGGCAAGCCCGTATTTGCCAAAGGCGTCGATATGGTACCGCTCGACAATTTCCTTCCTCGTATCACCCCCGAACGCTACGAGAAGCATGTGCTCGACGCCAAGGCCGTCAACATGAACATGATTCGCGTATGGGGTGGCGGCGTCTACGAGGACGACTATTTCTACCAGCTCTGCGACCGAAACGGCATGCTCGTCTGGCAGGACTTCATGTTCGCCTGCTCCACCTACCCCGCCGACTCCATATTCCTGGCCAATATCCGCCAGGAGGCCATCGACAATGTGAAGCGACTTCGCAACCACAGCTCAATCGCCCTGTGGTGCGGCAACAACGAGTGTCAGGACGTGTACTACGGCTGGGGTGGCAAATACAACTATTATAAGGAGAAAGGCGTCGAGGAGCTTACCACCCGCCAGTTCAAGGATATGTATTTCCGAGTTCTCCCCGAAGTCGTCAATGAATACGGCGGCGGGATAGCCTATTGGCCTTCCTCCCCCTTCGCCTTCGAGGACACCCCATCCGACGGCCGCAACGGCGACGCCCACTACTGGGGGGTATGGCACGGCCGCGACTCCATCGGTCACTACAACATAGAGAAAGCCCGCTTCTTCTCTGAATACGGCTTCCAGTCGTTCCCCGAATTTGAATCGGTGAAAATCTACGCTCCACAGGAGCGCGACTGGCATATCACCTCCGACGTGATGATGTGCCATCAGCGCGCCGGCTCCTACGCCAACAATCTCATCAAGGAGTACATGGACAATGAGTTCCGCACTCCCGCCGACTTCCCCACATTCCTCTACGTAGGTTCCGTGCTCCAGGGCGACGCCATCAAGACAGCCGTCGAGGCCCACCGCCGCGACATGCCCCACTGTATGGGAACACTCGTATGGCAACACAACGACTGCTGGCCGGTGGCCTCCTGGGCCGGCCGCGACTACTATGGCCGCTGGAAGGCCCAGCAATACTACTCCCGCCAGGCCTACGACGACATCCTTGTCTCTCCCGTGGTTCTCGGCGACTCGCTCCACGTCAACGTGGTAACCGACCGGCGTACCCCGGCCAAAGGTGTAGTAACCCTCCGCGCGATGCGCCTCGACGGCACCCCCGTATGGGAGAAGCATCTCCCCTACTCCGCCGCCCCGCTCACTTCTGTGGAGGTATTTGCCGACGATATCCGCAATCTGCTTGCCGACAACAAACGCGGCGACGTGATTTTCACAGCGGATTTCGCTGTGAAGGGCGACCGCACCTATTCCAACGTGGCCTATCCCTGCAAGCAGAAATTCATGAACTACACCGTGCCTCAGCTCTCAGTCGATGTCGCTCTGGCTGAAGGTGGGTACGACGTCACGCTCGAATCCGACGTATTCGCACGCGCCGTATTCCTCTCGCTCGACGGAATCGACAACTTTTTCTCCGACAATTATTTCGACATCCTTCCGGGCGGGAAACGCACCATCCGCGTAACCACCGCGCTCTCACCCGACGATTTCCGCCGCCAGCTGAAAGTCACCTCCATGGGCCACGCCTATGCAGCCGCCACAATCTCGACCGACGGCGGCTCCATCGGAACCGCCTCCACCTTCAAGCCCCTCGGGGGCGACTGACCCTCCCCATCCCTCGCGGTAGCACTTCGGGGTTAATCCCGCTTAATCCAGTTTATCCCGATAAATCAGGTTTAAACCCTAAAACCTAAACTAACCCTCCGGGCTTCCATCCTCATCACCGTGCTGAGGGCGGAAGCCCGATGCCATTCCTCACTCGCCGGAATTTCCGAAAAAATAGCTAAATTTGCGGCGAAAATACCAACCGAAACCACACCATGCACTACGACTACAAAACCTGCGGCACCTGCTCGCGCGCAATTCATTTCGACATAACCGACGGCCGCATCTCCGGCATCAGCTTCGACGGCGGCTGCCACGGCAACCTCCAGGGCATCGCCGCCCTCGCCGAGGGCCAGGATGCGGCAGAAGTGGCCGCCACCGTCGCCGGCATACGATGCGGCAACAAGCCGACCTCGTGTCCCGACCAGCTCGCACGCGCAATCGCCGAAGCATTGGCCGGCTAACAGCGCCCATGAGGCCAAATAAGGTTAAATATCCGCCTCGGAAAGCGCCGTTTGAGAAAAAATATTGTACCTTTGCATGTTGGGTGAAAGGCCATGCCTCAATCGTATCTATTCCACGGGAAGCCAGGCTTCCACACCCGATTCAGAAAACAATAAAAGCTACATAAAAATCAAAACAATTCTTTATGAGTAAAGAAAAGAAATTCCTAACCTGTGATGGCAACCAGGCCGCCGCACATATCTCGTATATGTTCAGCGAAGTGGCCGCCATCTATCCCATCACGCCTTCGTCCACAATGGCCGAATACGTGGATGAATGGGCTGCCGCAGGCCGCAAGAACATTTTCGGCGAAACCGTTCTCGTGCAGGAGATGCAGTCGGAAGGCGGCGCAGCCGGTGCCGTTCACGGTTCTCTTCAGGCCGGTGCGCTCACTACCACCTACACTGCTTCGCAGGGCCTTCTGCTCATGATTCCCAACATGTATAAAATCGCGGGCGAGCAGCTTCCCTGCGTTTTCCATGTTTCGGCCCGCACACTCGCCTCGCATGCCCTGAGCATCTTCGGCGACCATCAGGATGTGATGTCCGTTCGTCAGACGGGCTTCGCCATGCTCTGCGAAGGCTCCGTTCAGGAAGTCATGGACCTTTCCGGCGTCGCCCACCTGGCCGCCATTAAATCGTCGATTCCCTTCGTAAACTTCTTCGACGGGTTCCGTACATCCCACGAAATCCAGAAAATCGAGATGCTCGAGCAGGATCAGCTCGAACCGCTGCTCGACCGCGAGGCTCTCGCCCGCTTCCGCCAGCGCGGCCTTACACCTCAGGCTCCCGTGAGTCGCGGCATGGCCGAGAACGGCGATGTATTCTTCCAGCACCGCGAAGCCTGCAACACGGCCTACGACGCCGTGCCCGAGGTGGTCGAGGAATACATGAACAAAATCTCCGAAATCACCGGACGTAAATACGGCCTGTTCAACTACTACGGCGCTCCCGACGCCGAGCGTGTGATTATCGCCATGGGTTCAGTAACCCAGGCCGCCCAGGAAGCCATCGACTCGCTCGTTGAGAAAGGCGAGAAAGTAGGCCTCGTGGCCGTTCACCTCTACCGCCCCTTCTCGGCCAAGCACTTCCTCGCCGCCGTTCCCGCTACGGCCAAGCGCATCGCAGTGCTCGACCGCACCAAAGAGCCCGGCGCATCCGGCGAACCGCTCTTCCTCGACGTCAAGGAATGCTTCTACGGCAAGGAGAACGCCCCCCTCATCGTTGGCGGCCGCTACGGTCTGGCCTCAAAGGACACCACTCCCGCCCAGATCATCGGCGTGTTCGAGAACCTCGCCCTACCCATGCCCAAGGACCACTTCACAGTGGGCATCGTCGACGACGTGACTTTCACCTCGCTCCCCCTCCCCGAAGAGGTTGCTCTCGGCGACAAGTCGACTACCGAGCTTAAGTTCTACGGCCTCGGCGCCGATGGTACCGTAGGTGCCAACAAGAACTCCATCAAGATTATTGGCGAGAACACCGACAAATACTGTCAGGCATACTTCGCCTACGACTCCAAGAAGTCGGGCGGCTTCACCTGCTCCCACCTCCGCTTCGGCGACGCTCCCATCCGCTCCACATATCTGGTCAACACGCCCAACTTCGTGGCTTGCCACGTTCAGGCCTACCTGCATATGTACGACGTGACCCGCGGCCTGCGCGACAACGGCACCTTCCTGCTCAACACCATCTGGGAAGGCGACGAACTCGCCAAGAACCTCCCCGCCAAGGTCAAGAAATACTTCGCCGACCACAACATCACCGTCTACTACATCAACGCCACCAAGATCGCTCAGGAAATCGGTCTGGGCAACCGCACCAACACCATCCTCCAGAGCGCATTCTTCCGTATCACCGAGGTAATCCCCGTTGACCTTGCCGTTGAGCAGATGAAGAAATTCATCGTCAAGAGCTACGGCAAGAAGGGCCAGGACGTTGTCGACAAGAACTATGCGGCCGTAGACCGCGGCGGCGAATACCACCGTCTCGACGTAGACCCCGCATGGAAGAACCTCTCCGTAGATGCCTGCGAGGCCAACGATGATCCCGAATTCATCAACCGCATCGTGCGCCCCATCAACGCCCAGGACGGCGACCTCCTGAAAGTCTCCGACTTCAAGGACATCGCCGACGGCACATGGCAGAACGGCACCGCCGCCTACGAGAAGCGCGGCGTAGCAGCCTTCGTGCCCGAATGGCTTGAGGAAAACTGCATACAGTGCAACAAGTGCGCTTACGTCTGCCCCCACGCCGCCATCCGCCCCTTCGTGCTCGACCAGGCCGAGATGGCTGCCGCTCCCTTCGGCGAGGATGCCACAATCCCCGCAATCGGAAAGACATTCACCGGCATGCGCTTCATTCAGAGCGTCGACGTGCTCGACTGCCTCGGATGCGGCAACTGCGTTGACGTCTGCCCCGGCAAGAAGGGCGTGAAGGCTCTGCAGATGAAGCCCCTCGAGACCCAGCTCGACAAGCAGAAGCAGTGGGACTACTGCACCAAGGACGTAGCCTCCAAGCAGGCCCTCGTCGACATCAAGGCCAACGTGAAGAACTCTCAGTTCGCCACTCCGCTCTTCGAATTCTCCGGCGCATGCTCGGGTTGCGGCGAGACTCCCTACGTGAAGCTCATATCCCAGCTCTTCGGCGACCACGAGATGGTTGCCAACGCCACCGGCTGCTCCTCGATCTACTCCGGCTCCGTGCCCTCCACCCCCTATACCACCAACTTCCGCGGTCACGGCCCCGCATGGGCCAACTCGCTCTTCGAGGACTTCGCCGAGTTCGGTCTGGGCATGACCATCGCCAATGAGAAGATGCAACTCCGCCTCGAAGGCCTCATGAAGCAGGCCCTCACCTGCGACTGCTGCTCCGCTGAAATCAAAGAGCAGGCTCAGAAATGGCTCGACAACCGCGACAGCGCAGAAGCCACCCGCGAGGTATTCGAAACCATCGTTCCGCTCTGCGAGGCATGCAGCTGCGACGTATGCAACGGCATCGTGGCCCTGAAGAACTTCATCGTGAAGCGCTCGCAATGGATTATCGCCGGCGACGGCGCCGCCTACGACATCGGTTTCGGCGGTCTCGACCACGTACTCGCCTCCGGCAAGAACATCAACATCCTCGTGCTCGACACCGAGGTTTACTCCAACACGGGCGGCCAGGCTTCGAAAGCCACCCCGATCGGCGCTATCGCCAAATTCGCCGCAGCCGGCAAGCGCGTGCGCAAAAAAGACCTCGGTCTCATCGCCACCACCTACGGCTACGTATACGCCGCACAGGTGGCTATGGGTGCCGACCAGGCCCAGACCCTCAAGGCCATCCGCGAGGCCGAAGCCTACGACGGTCCCTCGATCATCATCGCCTACTCCCCCTGTATCAACCACGGCCTCAAAGCCGGCATGGGCCACTCGCAGGAAGAAGAGGCCCGCGCCGTGGCCTGCGGCTACTGGCACCTCTGGCGCTACAACCCCGCCCTCGAAGCCGAGAACAAGAACCCCTTCACGCTCGACAGCAAAGAGCCCGACTGGGCCGAGTTCGAGAACTTCCTCAAAGGCGAAGTGCGCTACGCTTCCGTAGCCAAGCAGTATCCCGCCGAGGCAGCCGAACTCTTCGCAGCAGCAAAGAGCAACGCGCAGTGGCGCTATAACAACTATGTGCGCCTCAGCAAAGAGCCCTGGGGCTACGGCGACGGCACTCCCGAAGTGAAGTAACCATAGCTATTCCCTTCCGGCCCTGAGCCGGAATCCCCCTTAAAAGGCGGAGCGCCCACCCGGGCGCCCCGCCTTTTTATGTCTCCCCCCTATCCCATAGGGCCTATGCGGCCTATTGGGCCTATAGAAGTTTTGTAAATAATGTTGCGCTTCTGCCTCAAACGCGCTAAAAAGCGCATGCGCGCCCCAAAATTATCCTTTATTGACGTTTTTAGCCCCAGTTTCGCATATTTCATAAAATTATATTTGCATACCCAAAATGCGATTTATCCAAAGAATAATAAACCCAACAACAATAACTTTTAACCAGTACTTTATCTTTATGACCTTAAATGCTACACAATTCATGAAGGCCGCGGCCGTGCTGTGTGCCTCGTTGGTATGCTCGCAGGCCACCATAGCCCGCGACTACGCCAACTGGATGGCCGAGCTCCCCGACGGCTTGTATGTATCCCAAGTCTCCATCCCAGGCACACACGATACCGCAACTGCAAGCCTCGTAACCTCTGCCTCCTCCGCTCAATGCCAGACCGCATCCATTAAAGATCAGCTAAATACTGGCGTGCGTGCATTCGACTTCCGACCTGGTAAACAAACCTCTTTAAGCTCTTCTGCAATTTATTGTTATCACGGCTCTGCCAGAACAAGCATTCTATTTAAGGATGCGATATCAATGATTACAACCTTCTTAGAACAGCATCCTACCGAATTCGTTATTATACATCTGGATGGCGGTAACTATAGCAGCAGTATTACTGACGCTCAGTATAAGGCGATTTTTGAGGATGCATCAATTAAACCTTATATGATGAATTTTAGCCGCAACCTTACCGTAAAGGATATGCGCAAGCATATTTTCATTATCAAACGTTACGGTCTGACTCTCGATGCTTATTACGCTCCTACTGCATATGAATGGTATGGCGACGAAAACTGGGCAACACTTTCCGACGAAGAGCGCTGGAGAAAGCAGACTGGCGGCAAACTTGAGTCTCCCAACGGCAATTATCGTGCTGCACTTCATGTACAAGACTTGGCCAACAGCAACAAGGCCTCCAATGGTTACGATTCGAAGGTCGAAGCTGTTGAACAGATGCTGAAACACGCACAGAGGCTTAACGCGACCTCGGATTACTCCAATATCTTTGTTATGAACTTCTGCTCCGGCTATAACGGAACAGTATCATCCTCTTCGAGTTATGTAGAGAATGCTACACACACGAACAAAAAAGTCGTTGATTACCTCAAAGAGCACTCCGGTCCAACCGGCATCCTCATGGCCGACTATCTCGTGACTGATACCCACAGCGGGATCTCAGGTGCAAGCGGCACATATACCACCTACGGCGAGCAGTTCATCAAATCTGTTGTCGACAACAACTTCACTTATGCCGCTGCATATGCGGCCGCCAACGCAGCCAAAATTCCCACTTTCTCGCAGATAGTCCTGCCTACTGGAACCTCCGATGCCCTTTTTCATGGCAATAGCGTGATGATTGACGTAAACAAGAATGGAACCTTCGAGATAATTGCAGCTGGTCGCGACCTCAACAACGGGTGGGCCAATACAATCACTCAGATCAGCAACTTGTCGACTGCAACTCAAATCTGCCAACAAAACATTTCCTACGAACGTCAGATTACCCCTTATGACCACAACAACGACGGTCATATCGACATTCTTATGGCCAATTCCTGGGCATCTCAGCTTTATCTTAATGATAAGGCAGGAGCATTCACTTGGCTTGACGCTAAAGATGGCGAAGGAAATTCTCGTCCCCTCCTTTATGGGCAGGAGCTCGGTGGCCAAGGTGATGGCGTCGGTGAAAATCAGCGTACAGGTCTTTGCATTCCTTTTGATGTAGACTTTAACGGTTACAAAGATATCGTTACGTATTCAGGAGATAAAAAGCCTGTCGTATTTGAAAACTACAATGGAACAGACGCTATCTATGGCAAAGGTGCATGCAATATTCCCCAGCTTACAGATGGCTCAATGGCAGAAGGCGACATAAACAACGACGGTCGTCCTGACCTTATCATCACCGGTAAAAACGCTTCCGGTGTCCGTCAGATTAGTTTCTGTATCGCAAAAAAAGGTGGCTGGGAAATGGAGGTTGTTACTCCTGAATCACTTCAACCTTATGCAACCACTCAGGGTGCAATCAGACTTGCTGATATCAATAACGATGGGCTTCTTGATGTGTTCGTAACAGGTCTGGCAAGCGACACACCGTCGCGTTACAACTACAACGTCGCCTATCTGCTTATCAACAAAGGCAACTACAAATTTGAAAAGGCTCCTGCAACATTCCCCGGCTGTAAAGTATCGGACATCGAGTTTTGCGACCTTGACAATGATGGACTTGTAGACATTATTTACCTTGGTGAAGGACCTACTTACGAAGACTGGCTTAAGGTTAATGGCACTGACCAGAATCTCTACATTGCAATGAATCAGGGCAACGGATTATTCCGTCTGTCCGAAAGTCCGTTTGCAGGAGCCCGTTCTGGCGCGTCTGTTGCAGTTGCGGACATTGACGGAGACGGGCTCGCCGATGTAGCCCGCATGGGATACGGCAGTCCTTGCTTCGCAATCTTCAAGAACAATGGTATACCCAGAGCTTCCAACGCTCCTCACCGTGTGGATTTTGTCAATAGCTACGAAGATCATGACTGGGGTCTCCACATGGGCTACGACAACGACAATAACGTCTACGTTCGTCTCGACAATCCAATCGAGAATGCCGGTATCCGCTACAACGCTTTCGTTGTAACCAAAGACAGCAAGCAGTATTCCGCAGTACCTGCAAACATCGAAAAGAAGACTCTTCTAACCTCGAATGTTGACGCTGCAACCCTCAATGGGGGAGTCGACATATATTTCCCCGGCGTGAAATATGACAATCTGGCATCCTATGGTGTTCAGGCGATTCTCCCCAACAAAAAGGTTATCCAGATTGACAACGAAGACCTTATTCCCACCGGCATCGATGGCATCAACCTGGACGAGAACGATGCCGATGCACCTGTGGAATTCTACAACCTGCAGGGCCAGCGCGTGGTTAATCCCTCCAACGGCATCTACATCCGCCGTCAGGGCAGCAACGTAACCAAGGTTCGCATCTGATAGCCACCAGATAACGTAATCTGCCGCAAACTGCGGCTCCCCCAACAGCGAGGGCGACGGCAGAATAGCCGCCGCCCTCGCCACGTTTCCCCCCAGGCCCTGATTATTTTAGATGCTTTGGGGCCTTTAGGGTCTTAAGGTCCTTAAAGTCCTTAGAGTCCTTAAAGTCCTTAGGAGCCTTAGGGTAATGTCAATCAGGCGGAGCGCCCGAGAGGGGGCGCCCCGCCTGATTGGGATTCGGGGACCTCAGAGTGCCCTTTTGAGGGCTTCTGGGGCGTTATTTCGTTGCCTTGGTGGTTTTCTTTGCCTTGGGTTCTGCGGCGGCTTTGGAGGCTGCTTTAGGTGCTTTCTCAGCCTTCACAGTGGCTTTGGGTGCCTTCTCGGCTTTCGCTTTCGGAGTCTTCTCGGCCTTGGGTTCGGGCTTGGCCTCGGCGCGCTGACGCAGCAGATGCTCCTCATTAAGGTGCTCCTCGTTGAGGCGCAGGGTCTCAACCTCCTTGTTTAGTGTCTCGATCTCTCGGGCCTGGTTGCGGATGGTGGTAAGCAGCGAGTTGAGTTCCTCGTTCTCGATGCTCATGGGATACTGCTCCTCAACGCGCACGATGAAGTCGGAGAGTACGTTCATGTAGTTGGTGAACGCCTGATAGGGAGTCTCGTAGGGAGAGAACATCGAGTGGCTGGCTCCATCGGCGAAATGCTTGGTCGACATGTAGAAAAGATGGTCGGAAGCCTGGAGGCGACCCCAGTCCTGCTTGAGCACGCGGTTGTCGGAGAGGCGCACGCGCTCGGCCACGGCGTAAAGTTTGCTGAAAGCCTCGTTCTGGAGCTTGTTGCCGAGCCATGCCGAGGTGTCGCGGGCTTCGTCGGCCCAGCTGATGGGGTGAACAATCGAGAGCGTATCCACGGGTTTGAGCGTCTTCACAGCCTCGGTCGGCGTCATGAACTGCACTCCACGGTCGGCGGCGAAGCGCGGCAGCGCCTCAAGGAACTGGAATATGCCGGTATCGGCATGGTGGAATTCGCCGAACGTCTCCAGATTCATGAACAGATTGAAAATCTGCTCTTCCTGAGGGGTGTCGGCAATCCATCCGATATATTTATCGGCGGTAAGAGGATATTCGCTCCAGTTGGTGTCGGCGAAGCGGCGGGTGATGTCGTCGCTGAGCTTGTCGTTCTTCAGAAGGAGCTTGAGCTTTGGCTGCGAAGCGGCGGAATAGACGTAGTCGGGCGATTTCCAGCCGAGGATATGCTTGGCGCCCTCGGTGATGCACCCCTTGAAGCCCATTTCGTAGATCTGCGGCGCCATCTCGTCGCAATAAATCAGCTCGGCGTTGCGGAACACCTTTGGTGTCTGGCCAAAAAGTTCCTTGATCTTCTGCGAGTGGAGTTTCACCTGGATGGCGAACTCCTCTGGATCGGCAAGCGAAGCGAGCGAATGGTCGTAGGTCTCGGCGAGAAACTCCACGCGCCCGGTGTCGGCGAGCTTCTTGAGCAGGTCGACGAATTCGGGCACATACTGCTCGCACTGCTCCAGAGCCACGCCTGTGATGGAGATCGCGCAGCGGAAAGCCCCTTTGGTATCCTCAATCATGCGCAGAAGGCTCTGGGCGGCGGGGATGTAGCTGCGGTGGGCAATACGGGTTATGATGTCGTCGTTGGCGAAGTCATCGTAGTAATAATGGTCGTTGCCTATATCGAAGAAGCGGTAGCGTTTCAGGCGGAACGGCTGGTGAATCTGGAAATAGAAGCAGATTGCTTTCATATCGGTTGTCGTTTTTATGATTTTTACGGTTGGGATGAAAATATAGCGGAGAGAGCCGATGATGCTCCGGATTTACCAGCCGAGCACTTTATGATATATGTCGATTACTTTGCGTCCGGCCTTGTCCCAGGTAATCTGGGCAACCTCGGCGAGGCCGTCCTCGCGGAGCTGATTGTACATGGCCGGATAGGTTATGATCGAGTAGATGGCATCGGCCATGGCGTCGATGTCCCAGTAGTCGGTCTTGATTACGTTGGTGAGGATTTCGGCGCAGCCGCTCTGCTTTGAGATGATGGAAGGCACACCCATCTGCATAGCCTCGAGCGGCGAGATTCCGAATGGCTCGCTTACCGAAGGCATTATGTAGACGTCGGAGGCCTTGAGCATCTCGTAGACCTGCTTCCCCTTCTGGAATCCGGGGAAATGGAAGCGGTCGGCGATACCGCGCTCGGCGGCCAGGGAAATCATCTTGTCCATCATGTCGCCCGAGCCGGCCATCACGAAACGCACGTTGTGGTCGAGCTTGAGCACCTTGGCGGCAGCCTCCACAAAGTATTCCGGCCCCTTCTGCATGGTGATTCGGCCGAGGAAGGTCACGATCTTGTCCTTCGGCTTGGTAACCTGCACGTCGAGCAGTTCCTGGCTCAGGGGCACCACGGCGTTGTGTACGGTAGTCACCTTGGCGGGGTCGATGCCGTATTTCTCGATTACGGTCTGGCGCGTGAGGTTCGATACGGTGATGATATGGTCGGCGTTGAGCATGCCGTCGCGCTCGATGTTGAACACTGTGGGATTGACGTTGCCGCGCGAGCGGTCATAGTCGGTGGCGTGCACATGGATTACCAGCGGCTTGCCCGTCACCTGCTTGGCGTGGATGCCGGCGGGATAGGTGAGCCAGTCGTGTGAATGGATTATGTCGCAGTCGACGGTGCGGGCGATCACACCTGCTACAATCGAGTAGTTGTTGATCTCCTCAAGCAGGTTGTCGGGATAGCGGCCCGAGAACTCGATGCAGCCCAGGTCGTTTGTGCGCATGTAGTTGAAATCGGCGTAGATATTGTCGCGCAGGCGGAAATAGAGATCAGGATCCATGAGCTTTCCGATGCGGCTCTCCACGTAGTCGCGGTTCACGTCGCGCCAGGCCACGGGCACCTGCGAGCAGCCGATTATATGGGCGAATTCACGGTCTTCGTCGCCCCATGGCTTGGGGATTACGAAAGTGATGTCCATGTCGCCGCACTCCCACATGCCCTTGGTGAGGCCGTAGCTGGCAGTGCCTAATCCGCCGAGGATATGAGGTGGAAACTCCCACCCGAACATTAAAGCTTTCATCTTGTTTGTTTATGGTTGGTTAGAGTGGGATTAATCGTGGTCGAAACGGCGGAGTGTGCGCAGAGTGCGCAGTACCTCGGCGATGTTGGTACCGTGGGATATGGCTCCGCGGCCGGAGAATGGCGGGTTGCCGTCGTAGAGCTGGCTCAGCGAGCCGATGCATCCCTGGCTCATCTCCTCCTCGAAGCCTATGAGCATGCGGTCGATGTAGCTCACGCCGCTGCGTCCGAACACCTTGAGGTAGGCGTCGGCGTAGAAGCCCATGAGCCACGGACGCGAGGGGCCGTTGTGCATGGCCATCTCGCGGTCGTAAGGCGAACCGAGATAGAATGGACGGTAGCCGTAGCTCTTGGGCGAGAGCGTGCGCAGGCCCTTGGGAGTAAGTAGTTCGCGCGTCACCACGTCGAGCACACCCTTGCGCTGGCGGCGGTCGAGCGGCGAGTAGTCAAGGCCGATGGCGATTGCCATGCTCGGACGCACCGAGGGGTCGGCGTAAGAACCGCTGACATAGTCGTAGAGGTAACCGTAGTCGTTTAGGAAGGTGTCGATGAAAGGCTGCTTCATCTTCTCGGCCGTGGCGATGTAGGCCTCGCGGCGCTCCGCCAGGTCGGGATTCCCCTCCAGAAGGTCGGCGGCGAAGAGCAGAGCGTTGTACCAGAGCGCGTTCAGCTCAACGAGCAGCCCGGTGCGCGGCACTACCGGGCGGCCGTCCCACGTGGAGTTCATCCACGAAGCCGGCTGCATGGTGCCGTCGGTGGCGAGCATTCCGCTCTCCTGCAGCTGAAGGCGCGGATGGCGCCCGGCCAGCGTGAAGTCGATAAGGTCGGTCACAATCTGGCTGTAGCGCCCGGCGGCAGCCTCGCGGCCGTAGTTTTTGGCATACTGCTGGATGGCCCATATGGCCCACCAGGGGATGTCGGGCAGGTCGATGCCGTGGATTGTGCGCGATATATGGCCGTCGGCCATGAAGCGGTCGAGCGTCATCACGGCGGTACCCATGATTTCCTCGAAATCGTCGCGGTGGTCGATGGCGATGGTGTTGCCCGGAAGCGACATGAATGTATTGCGGGCCAGGATTGTGCCCCAGGGATATCCAGAAAGCATATACTCGTGGTCGCCCCGCTTCAGATAGAGCTGCTTGGCCGAGTTCTTCAGGCAGTTGAAGAAGCTGGTGCGCGCCGTGCGCGAGGCTATTTCGTTTTCATACATCTTATGGAGCGAGCGCGTGCTGACCTCGCTCAGGCCGGCAGAGAAGATAATCGACTCGCCTTTCTTGATGTTCACCTGGAAATATCCGGGCACCCAGAGGTCCTCGCAATAGGGCACTCCGCGCTCAAGATCCTTCACATACTCCACGTTGCGGTACCAGTCGGGCTGGCTTACCCATTCGGGCTTGCGCGTGAGCTGCATGTAGAGAGTCGGATACCCCTCGTAGAGGCAGCAGGCCATACCGTTGGGCACCGGGGTCATCTCCGTGTTGATGCGGTCGTTGGCTATACAGAGCGAGTTGACCTCGCGGAACGCCAGGAAGGGACGGAACTGCAGAGTCGTGGGCGAGTGGGCCTCGACAAGGGTGTAGCGGATAAGGATGCGGTTTTCCTTGGAGATGAAGATTTTCTCTTTGGTAAGAATCACGCCGCCCACGCGATACGTAACGCGCGGCACGCTCTCGCAGTCGAACTCGCGGATATACTTGTGGCCGTTGGGACTGTAGACTCCACCCTGATAGCGGTGGAGCCCCAGATTGAAGGGGGCGCCATGCTGTATCACCGTCTCATCGAGAGTCGACAGCAATACGTGGGGCTTGTACTCCCCATCGCCGATGGGCACCACAAGCAGTCCGTGCTGCTTGCGCGTGTTGCACCCCACAATCGAGGTGCAGTGATAAGCGCCGGCCTGGTTTGTACGCAGCATCTCCTTCGGAAGACTCTGGTCGAGATTGATCAGCAGGTGCTTATCAAATTTAAGATAGCTCATTGAGATAGGTTTGGAAGTTGTTAGAATTGTCAAGGTTTAAAGCCGGGTGCAGACCCGGTGGAAAATGTGTGCGGACTCGTCCGCACCAAAGCCGAAGCAGGCCGGAATTGTCCCACAACATAGCTTTGCAGCAGTTTCCCATTGGTACTTATCAATATTAGCCTCGTGGCTGATATTCAACAACGAATTTAGCCCATTTGCACTGATTTTACAAATATTTGCCACGATTTTTAATTTTCTTTAGAGGCACCGCAGGTTTTCTGAAAAGACATACGCGCCAGCTGACTTTCACCCCTAAGCCGCGGCGGATTGACCGGCAACGCCTCAGCCGTCCGGACATAATCCAAGGCGGTGTGTCAGGGCTCGACATTCTGACACACCGCCTGTACGTAGCCCGACCAGAAGCCGGACGTCACGTCGGAGGGAAGAATTATTCCATGAACATCTTTACGCGGTTCCAGCGGCCGTCGAGAGCATCGGGCACGCAGTCCACAGACTCAGGCTGCTTCATGTCGGCAAACTGGCTCTGGCTCCATATAAACGGGAGCTGATTCACATGGGCCGTGCCGAATTTCATCCAGAAGGATGTGCGGGTGCCGTTAATCGAAGGCTTGCGGGTGAGGCCGGCCACACGGGTCTTGTCGTAAAGGTCGACATGGGTGGTCTCGTTAAAGCCGATGCCGTTGCCGTTGCCGTTGAAACCGAATTTTGCTTATTTTTGCAGAATCGAACAATCTTTCAGGCTGTCGGCCTCCTCATATGACGGTATAGGCCGGCAGCGTGTCCCCTGAATTCAAACCATGAAAGTATTATTGGTAAGCGCAAGCCCGCGTATAGGCGGCAACACATTCACGGCACTCACGGAAGCGGCCCGAATTCTGGAGCAGGAAGGGCTATCTACCGAAACTGTAGAAATCGGCGCGAAGCCCATACGCGGCTGCATCGCATGCCAGTGGTGTAAGAACCATCCCGAAGAGCAACGCTGCGTATTCTCCGACGACATCACCAACCGCATCTCGGCCAGCGCCTCCGAAGCCGACGGCTTCATATTCGGAACGCCCGTATACTACGGGCAACCCAATGGCTCCGCGCTCTGCCTTATCCAGCGCATGCTCTACAGCAACGGCACGGCGTTCCACTACAAACCCGTGGCAAACGTCTGCATCTGCCGCCGTGGAGGCGCCACATCGGCATCGCAGACTATGAACTCGATGTTCGAGATGTGCAACATGCCCATCGTAACCTCGCAATACTGGAACATAGCCTACGGCCGCGAAAAAGGCGAAGTAAGCCACGATCTGGAAGGCATGCAGACAATGCGCACCATGGCCCGCAACATGGCCTGGATACTCAAGAAATTCCACGGCATAGCGACCACCCCCGCTCCCGACCGCGAATCCCCCTGGCAGCCCACAAACTTCATCCGCTGAAATGGTCCGGATGGTCTATTGTCCCCTTTGATTGAGCCTGAACATACCCACCCGCATCCCAATATACCACCTGGGAAGTGGGACATTATTTCCGCCCATCCTTTTCCCTTTTAACCAACGGTGCTCTTCAAGAACCCCGGCCCATCCGACGCACATCATTCCGGTTTTCCACTGCGCCGAAAAGTCTCGTTGCACAAGAAAGGATATAAATGTCGTATTGAAGCCTCAACCTATTATGCAATCGATTGTGCACTTGTTGATACGGTTCTAATATCTCCTAACCCAATTAAGATCTCGGAGTTGCCGGCTCCATTGAACGAAGTCGTTGCTTTGATTGATGAATATTGCGAATGTGCCGATGCTGATTTAGGAGAAGCCAAAAGACTCAATGGAATTAAAAATGAGATTCTCTTAGAATTACGTGACCGATGATTCCTAAGAACTCTACTATATAATCGACCTGGACGTCATATCGGCAATTATATACACTAATTCCCTTAATTAATTTAATTAATTGTTTGGCAAATTTTATTGTATGTTCGATAGATATATTGTTAACACTGATGATGGAACGATGGTGGTTAACAGTTATGTTGAACCATCGGAGCAAAATTGAAGTGTTTTCGGAATACAGATAAAACTATGGTCAAAGCATGGCGGCAATCTGTTTTTCGACGGCAGTACGGATGAAGGAGTTGATTGACACTCCTGCTTGTTTGGCAAGATAGGCTACCTGTGTATGTATGTCGGGGGTAAGGCGCACGTTCAACGAGCCGGAATAACTTTTATGTGGTTCTATGCCTTCCTCGGCGCAATAGGCAAGATAATCGTCGACCGCCTCATGAAAGGCGTTAGTGAGTTCAGCAACGCTTTCGCCTTCAAAATTCACAAGTCCGTCAATACCTTCGATTTTGCCGAAAAATACGCCGTCGGCCTCGCTGAATGCAACCGAGCCAATAAAATCCTTATATTTCAATGTATTCATATCAGTCCTTCGTTTTTAAGATAATCATAAACCTGTTTCATAACGTACCCCTTTATGATATTTCCCGGATGCGGTTTGTGAAGCATTATCGGCTTCTTGCCTTCACCCTTGAATATCACGCGGGAGCCGGATGTCTTGCCCTTATTGCCCGGAACATATCCCAAAGCGACAAGCATACGCCTCATTTCCTCCCATGTGAAATCATTGGGGAGAGCCGAGAACCGGGCTATCAGTTTTTCTTTTGTTCCCATGCTGTTCTAATCTTGACACAAAAGTAACTAAATTTTAGTTGCAAAACAAATCTATGAATATGAAAGTTCGTATGTGTGTGGTGATAAAGGAGGTACTTTTTCAGAGGAAAGATGTAGAGAAAGTATGATAGTATTCTTCAAAAAACCCGGCCCATCCGACGCCCCGTGTCCCTCTCTAACATGTTCCATCAGATTGTCGCCGATAAGTGGTCTCCCTCATCACCCGCTTAATCTTGAAGTCTCTATGTGATTTCAATCCGGTGGCCAATATGTGGCCAAAATGCCTATAACGAAAAAACTCAACTACTCGATTTGCAAGTAGTTGAGTTTCAAATTGGTGACCCCGGAGATTTCGGGGTTATGACTTTCAGCGCACTGATTTACAAAGATTTAGAGAAGTAGTAGAGAGCCGACTCACTAATGACTCATTCTGCTATTTCAATGTTCTTCTCCGAAATAATATTTCGGTATTGCAAAGTTAATACTTTATCTCCAATTATCAATGAGCCAAAGCGTTAAAAATACCTTTTACTCACGATAAGATAATTTTCAGGCTCACGGTTCAAAATGCCATATCTAAATATTTCATTGAAAGACGGCATGCGCCTACTCACGGTAGAATTATGCCCTTTAATTACTCTTGGTAATTAAAATTTGATGAAGTCACGCCATACGAATCTTATGTGCATTATCTAATCTTCTATGGCAATATGATACCATTCCGAGTATTTCCAAGGCATCTTGCTCTGTTATATTCCAGCTATATTTAGGCTCATGTGCTTCCGTATTACGGAACATTCCGCACAAACCTTTAAGTAAGTTACAAAATCCTTTGTGTTCATCTTTTTCAGATGGAGATGTGTAGTTGTTGATTATCAAGATTGGGTTTGCACTAAAAACTTGTTCTATCAATGTCACTCCATCAGTAGTTAATCCAGATAAATCTTTAATTCTCTGAAATAACCCTTTATGGGCTTCAAATACTGAATGGAAATAGTTATTTGTAAGCAGCTCAGGTAAGCAATATTTGAATATTTCTTTATGTGTGTTCCGATATTCTAACTGTTTTTTCAAAGTCTTAGCACGTTGTTCTGCATCTGTAACTGTCTTTGATCGCACACACTCATAAATTCGGCCATCATCTCTTATTTCAAATCCAACAAAAGACAATATAGCACTAACATTATTAAGTATATCGTGATAATGACTGGACTTTGTAATATATGACGCAGGTTCTAATACAAGTTTTATAAAATTCATGATTTGATTAGAGCAATTTTTGTCATTCTGATAACGGGCGAAAGCATTATAAATGCGCTTCCATTTCGTTGAAAGTTCTATTTGATCTGTAAGAGAAACCTGTTCTAACATTAATGACAACTGAGCTCCTGTTACTTCCTCTCCTAATAGTTTTGCCAACTGTTCCAGCTGACCTCTTGAAAAACAAGGCGCTATCATATTATCTTAGTTTTTCTTTTATGATTAACCAATGCCGATTTAATACGGCAGACATATTCCTTGTGGCTTTCATTCGCTGTGATTTTTGGTATCTCAATATTAAAATGATTAGCCCATATATTAGCGCTAAATCCAATTATTCGGTAGAGTAGTGAGTTAGGATTCTCCTTTAGTGAGCCATCAGCAAATTGCAGTGCATATTCAATCCTATCATCAATATCTGGATAACTCGTTGCTGTAAGCGTTGGATTGATAAATGCGGATGAAATAAGAGCTAAAATAATACCCGCAAAAATCGTATTCTCGTTTTTTGTTTCCTCTCCCCATTTTTTTAGGTGAAGGATGGCATGTTTATCTGCATCAAGTTCATTGAATGGAGTATCCTCATCGTGTTCAAATATGAAATGTCCAAACTCATGATGTAAAATATATGTTAGCCCAGCAATTGTCATAGAATCTGAAAAGTCCGTATATTTATTGGGCCTTGATGTGTTGGGAAACCGAAAAAGTGTACCACGAGATGCTGCCATATACTTTTTATCATTATCATTTGGTAAAAGCATCTTTAATGCTTCAGACAGCATTTCACCAGCCTCTCTGCAATAAGCTTCAGCTTCTTCTTTTGAAATTGAGGCTTCTCCTTCAACGCTATCTGTAAGAATTAAGCAGCAATCGTTAATTACTAAAAAGGCGTAACAGATGAGATAAAGAAACTCACAGTAATTATCATTTATTTCTATGATATTTTCTCCCGTTAATGAAGCCGGCTGCCCTACTGGAGCATCATTAAGCACATATTTAATACCTTTTTTTAATCCATTATCAATAGCTTGTATGTGAGTATTATCGCTCACTACTATATGAAATAGAGATAAAACTCTATCCATTATATGACCGACCGGGAAATGAAGCATCTGATTGTTCTGTTGCATATTTTATTCTATTTCTCGCATTTAGTTATTTCTTCAGTCAACAGATGAACGGTCGAGGACGGGTTGGCATAAACCTCTTTACCTTTGGCGCGTGCCGCAGCATCACTTATGTTCTCAATCAGTATTCTTTTCATCGCCGTTGAAAATTCTCCTTTGGAATAAGCCGGGTCTTTGCTTCTCAAAAGAGCCAGACACTCTGATGACGATATTTCACGGTTGACATCAGCATAGTGCAGCAGAAACCAATATTCTATACAAGGATTGGAAAGCAGAAGTATGGCATCCTTTATCTTTGACAGATGAGAGAGCATACCGGGCACATCAAGGTCGAACATCAGAAATGTCTTGTCGGCTGATGTTGTAAACCTCTCCCTTTTGCATCTGTCGATATACGGCTGGGATATATTGGAATCGCTCACTCTCGCGATAATTTCAACCGGCACACGAAAACTGCGGCGCAGCAAATCAACGTATGCCGCCTCTGTTTTCCCTTCGCAGAAAACGAAGAATGTCGGATTCATTTTCTTGCCTCTCGGCTGTTTCGCTTTTCGTGCCATAGTCAGATATTTTCAAATTCGTTGACATAAGGCACGGCGTCGAAACGACCCTGGAGGTATGCTTTCTCCAAATCCATCTTCTCGCGGAAGTCCTTATAATCAAAAAGTGAATAAAGGTCACTGGAGCCGTTATCGCGCTTGTTCACAAAGAAAATCTGGTCTTTGCGGAAGCGTGTCATGTCAAGCAGATGGGTGTTGTGCGTCGTAAATATGAGCTGCGCCGACCTGCTGTTGTGAAACAGGTTGATGAGATACTCGACAAGCCGGGTGTGCAGGCTCGTTTCCACTTCGTCAAGAAACATTGTCTTATTATTGCGGACAACATCCATTACCGTGAGCATTATCCTGAACAATATTTTTGTACCTTCGGATTCTTCCGTATTGAAGTCAAACGGAAGTGAAGGATTGCGACGATGGAATGTCGTCAGTTCGCCGTCTTTGTATGAAAACTCCACAATGTCGCTGTCGGCAGCTTTAAGGACACGAAGAACCGCATCCTTGTTATCTCCGAGGAATCTGTCTGTCACCGCTGATGTATTGCCGCGATAACTGAATACAAGCTGTTCGTTGAACCATCGGTATATCTCCTTTGCTTTGTCACGATCCATCTGGCTTGCACGCGACAGGAAAAGCGTTTTGCGTGAGGTGTTCGACGCCACATCCATCGGACGGCGTATTACGGTCGTAAACTCATATTTCTCCTTCTTTCCCCCGGATTTACGTTCATCACGGGAGAATATCAGAGCCTTGCGCCCTTTGGGATAATAGTACAGGCTTTCGGTAATGATTTCCTCACGGGTGCAGGAAAAAGAATATTCGTGTTCTATCTCGTTGACGATAAAACGTATGTAGAACTCACTCGGAGCATCATCTCCGCCAAATTTGAAAGGTTTGAAACCGAAACTGTCACCCTCATTATAGTTGTGAGAATCCAGAATCATATCCACCGCAGCCTTGACAGCCTTGATTATGTTGCTTTTGCCTGATGCGTTTGCTCCGTATATCGCAATAGTCTTCAAAAGCCGTTCTCCGCCGACGCTGAATGTGTTTTCGGCAAGGGCGCGGGCTTCCTTTGTCTGTATATTGGCAGCCTGTAAGTCAAGCGTTATTTTCTCGTTAATCGAGAAAAAGTTGGTGAGAGCGATTTCTAATACCATTTCAAATGTTGTATTTGGAATTATTTTGCAAATATAACACTTTAATTCGGATTATGGACTATTCAGCCAAGAAAAAATCAATGTCGTTTTTCAGGCACTGCGAAAACTGCGAGAGGCATGGCGGCTCACCGTGTTGGCGTCGGCTTTGCCGTCAGAGGGTGACGGCGAAGCAGGCTTCACTGACACCCTCCGACCGCACGCCGACTATGGGAGCCGGCTGAACACCGACTGCCTCATACGCCTTGTGAGATTGCGACAGGGATGTCGCACACACAAGACTTCTAATCGACAGCCCGTGTTCTTAACGCCTGCTCATTGATAAGGAATTTGAGCCGCCGCGCCACTCTCCGTTTGTTACGGCCCACGGCGGCAAAGAATGTTTCGGTGCCGATCCCTCCATAAATTCCGGGGTCGTCCCCGACACATACATTGCCTTATACCGGGGCTGTCATAGCGGTTTCTAATGAAAGTATAGACATTATCATCGGTGAGAGAGTATGACATACATTAGCTTCGGGCATATTTATGGACATTGCTATTATCTTACGGATAGCATTTCTTGTATGTCTGCCGTTCAGTGTCACCCACCGGGGCGTTGCCAGCTCTATGTTTATCGCGGATAATAATCGGGGTTCAAAGTCTGTTCGCTCGGAGTTGATGAACACGCCGGGACGGGGTATTCTTTTGCATTTGTCTGAAAAAATCTCCACAGCTCCCGTTGGTCGGTAGTATTTTTTCCGGCAAGTGCAGAACACCCCTTTTCTCCCGTCGTGCAAGTGTGTCAACGAGCGAACAAACTTCAAACAGCGATTATACGCATTAAAAAAATATCGCCTTATGACACTGAACGACAGACATATCAACAAAACGAGCTTCACTCCTTCTCCAGCTCATACCGCATTAAAAAAGGCGGCAAGAGTGATAGGGATTATGGCAGGTCTGATTGTCGGAGTGCTTCTTTGGGCGATACTGAAACCAATTTGCCGAGGTGTTGGGTGGATAATCTCAATCCTAACGGCAGCAGGGATAATCTATTGGATAACGACACTCTAAAACATTTACGACTATGGCAACGAACACAATGAAAGGAACACAAGCGTTCCAAGACACAATCTCCCAGTACCTTATGACAAGGGCGGAAAACGACCCTCTCGTAGCGGTCAGGCTGGCAAATCCCTCCAAGACGATGGAGCAGTGTTGCGCCTATATCATCGGAGAGGTCAAGAAAAGCGGTTGTTGCGGTTTTACCGACGATGAAATCTTCGGCTGGGCAATGCACTTTTGGGATGAGCCGGAAATCGAGGTAAGCAATATAGCCACCAACTGCCAAGTGGTAGTAAACCATACGGTAGAACTTACCGAGGAAGAAAAGGAACAGGCACGGCAGGACGCCATCAACAAACTCCGTGACGAGGAAATGGCTAAAATGCGCAGACCCAAGACCACCGAAAAGAAAACCACCGAGAACAATCCCCAAATCGCACAACCCAGTCTTTTTGACTTTTAACACATTACGACTATGAAACCGAGAACGAAATACGAAAAAGCGGTAATGGCACAGAGTGGGCATCTTCGCCCACTCCCGACCGCCCCACGCCGTTGGGCGTTCACCAATGCAATCAACCACTATGCCTTCCGTCTGCCCAAAGGACGCACCACTTGTATGGACTGCGGACACTCTTGGCTGATGAACGAAACCGCCGAGAGATGCACCTGCCCCAACTGCAAGGCAAAACTTAAAGTCAAGGAAACCTATGAGCGCAAGTGTCGGCAGAAATCCTATTTCAACGTGATAACCACTTGTGGGGAGTATCAGATATTGCGTATGTTCCTGCTGATAGTGGAAATGCGCAAAGGTATGAAGGCATCCCCCGCCTTTCTGGAAATAGGACAGTATTGGATTGCTCCGAATGGAAAGACCTCGCTTGTGGCTATTCAGCGCACTATGGGGTGGTATCTTGACTGCTTCGCTTTCGGTTCTCCTTTTGAGATTAGAAAGGATAACGATACCTATCAGTATATCGCAGACCAGTATCTCTATCCGAAAATCAAGGTCATACCGGAACTGACACGAAACGGCTTTGACGGCAATTTCCACGACATCCGCCCCGTCAGCTATTTCTCGATGCTCCTTTCCGCACCGCAAGCCGAGACACTGCTGAAAGAAGGCAACATAAGGATGCTTAAATATATGGCAGACCACACCGCAGATGTAAAGCACTTCTGGGCATCATACATCATCGCCAAGCGACACGGATATGAAATCCCGAACCTTTCAACGTGGTATGACTATCTGCGTATGCTGGAGCGTTTCGGCAGGGATACCCATTCCCCGAAACTGATAACTCCCTCCAATCTCGTTGAAGCACACGATGAATATGTGCGGAAAGTCAACCGCCAGCGTGAAAAGGAACGTAGAGAAGCCGACCGCCTTAAAGCGATTGAGGACGATAAGAGGTTCAAGGAACTCAAAGGTCGTTTCATCGGACTTGTGTTCACTGACAACGAGATAGAAATCAAGACCCTTGACAGCGTTGACGAATACTATGCGGAAGGCAGCACACAGCATATTTGTGTAGGCAGTAGTCAATACTACCTTAAAGCCGAAAGTCTTGTGTTCTCTGCACGAATTGGGGGCAAGATAGTGGCGACCATAGAGATAGACCTCAAGACTCTCAATATCATACAATGTCGTGCCGCCTGCAACAAGGTCTGCGAGTATCAGGAACGTATAGAAAGGACTATCGCAAGCCACCGAAAGGAAATCAGAGCGAGAATGACCGCCTAATGTTTAACCCGACCTGCGTCAGAAATGGCGCAGGTCATACCCACCAACAACTATGAACGTAACATTTGAACACCCGACTATCGTCTTTGATGATAAGGTTGCCGAAATCATCATAGAGTTTGTAAATCATATTCTCTATGCCGACAGCGAGGAAACCCTGCGGCAGATAGTAGCCGATTTTGCCGACAAGTACGACCTTGACCGATACTTTGTCTATGGCTACGGCAGCCACCACCTATGGCTGAAACAAAGGAAGATAACCAACCCCGATATAACATTTGAATATCGGATACTGATTGTAGAATACTAACACCGCATTACTATGGCAACGAAAATGACCGCCAACGGGGTAAGCACAACCACAACTCCCGGCACTGAACAATACGAGGTGTTTTATAACGCCTACCGCCCACGGCGCAAGCATTACCAATACGACTATCGCCACACCGACGGAGAACTTTTCTCCTGCGTCGCCCCCACACTCAAAGAGTGCCGACAACGCCGTGATGAATGGCTCAACAAAAAGAAATAACATTTGCCAAGTCGTAATGTAGCAAGTGGAGCGACCTCGTGATGAAGTCGCTCCACTTAAATTTACCAAAAATTTCGGTCGCCACAGGCGGCGTTGACGCATGGTAATTGCTTGCGCAAATCAGATTATTTCTGGAATAATACCATAAATTCCATAATCCTCCGCTGGTGTAACTGCTTATGGAATTTGCCTTTGTAGCGGCAGTGCGAGGTGTAGGATTTGAAGATGTCGCGGTTGCCGGATTTGAGTAGCCTGTAAACGCTGGATTTGTTGACAACGCCGGGCCCGCAGTTGTATGCCAAAACTCCGAGGAGCAGCGCATCATTCGGTCTGAAATCGTCATAGAGGGCTACGAACTTGCGGAGGTCTTTCCGCAACAGGGCATCCGCCTGTCTTTCGGAGAGCTGCACGCCACGTCGGTAAGGTTCTCCGGGCTGCACTTGATGTCCATATCCTACATAAGGCCAGTGTTTCGGTTTGTGGAGCGTCTCAAACTTTTTTATTATCAGCACGGCACGTTCAAACGGTGGCAGCTCCATAATCGACCGCTTTGCGTTGGCGGCGGGCGTTGCCGCCACAAGGGACAGCAACGCCACGAAGAAGAACAATAGTTTTTTCATCGGATAACAGGTGTTACGGGGCCGACAACCGGGCCGATGATCGTACCTCCGTTATCATCGCCTTTGTCCTTGCCGTTGAACTCGAAGGTCTGCTCCCACGGGGTAGAGCCGAAGTTATCTTCAACAACCACGAGGAATTTGTGGGCATCGGCACTCTTGGCGGTGTAGTTGAGACGGAATGTCTTGCTTTCCAGAAGCACACGGCCGTTGTTGACCAGCACCGGGCCATCGACGAGCTTGAGAGTGCCTTCGCCGTCATACTGGAAATAGCGGATTGTATAGAGGGTGTTGGTGTAGTTGCCTTCAGGCTTAATCTCGAAGCGTAGCTCCACGGTCTGCCCCTGCGTGATTTTGTCAGCGAAGGGCATCACATCCACCGTGAACGGATAGGACTGCTGCACATCGAGGTCGTCGGAACAGGAAGTTATGGAGATTACGATTGCGAACAGAGCAATCCAGAAGCCGAAGAAGCGGCCGGGGGTGAGGCGAATATCGCCGATGCGTGAAAAGAAATTTGTAGTCATAATTTGAATTTGGGTTTAGTGATTTGTTTGGGATTGAGCGACTTCAGATAGTCGTTCAGATCCTTGTGGTCGGGATAGAGCGCGGACTTGTCGCTTACCCTGTCGCCGAACTCGCGGCGCAGTCTGGCGACTGCGGCACGGCCGGCGGTGTCGTTGTCGAGATAGCACAGTATCAGCGGGTATTCCGCAAGAGCCGGGATTGCCTTGCCGACATTAGCCACGGAGTTAAGCACAACACTGTCGTTGCCGTCGTTGTAGCCGAGGCGTTCAGCCGAAAGGAAGTCTATGAAGCCCTCGAACACATTGCAGCGGGGATTGCCGCCGGATATACGGGTAATGTTCTTTGGCGGAAAACTCCCCTTGAAGAACTGGTTGCGCAGCTCGTAGCCGTGGGCGTTATTCTCAAAGCCGATGGCGTAATACCTTTTGCCGTGCAACCCATAGTCCACCTGCACGCAGTAGCGTTGTGCAATCTCTTTCGGTATGCCGCGCTCTGCCAGATAGCGTAGCAATGCGGGCGACTCCAGCCGGGATATTGCTACATTTTCAAATGTCGGCTCCTCTACAAAAGGCACGGGTTTATAAGGCTCTGCCACGGGCATATTCATCTTTTCAGCGATATACCGTGCCTGCTCAACGAAATCGGTCTTGCCTGACAACACCCCGGCGAGCGTGAATATGTCGCCGCCTTCACCTGTACCAAAATCGAACCATACGCCTTTTCGCGGATTTACATGAAACGACGGCTTTCTCTCGTTGCGGTACGGCGCATAGAACCACAGACCCTTGCTGTCGCGTCCGGTCGGGTCGTAGCCGAGGCGGTGCAGGAAATCCACAAGGGATATTCCTTTGATAGCGTCTATATCCATAGGCTAAAAGCGCATTTTGCGTCCGAGCTTCGGTTTCGGGGTTTCCTCCTTCGGCTGCTCCTGCATGGCATCGGCTCTTTTGCCATCTTTGTTCTTGACAGGCATCGCCAGTATCATATCAGCATTGGCACTCTCGCCGTTGCCCAGAACCTCGTAACATTTGAAATCCATAATCTTTTTCATCTCGGCGGCGATGAAAAGATTTAATTCCGAGCGATTGCAACTGCCGGTTATCTCGTAGGCAAGATCATAAATTCCGCCGTAGCATTTCTCCGGCTCCTGACTGTCGTACCAGCCGTTCTTTTCGGTATCCACGACGATTGAGCCGTTGGAGGAATACGGACTGTCGTACATCAGACGGTTGCCATCGCGTGCTGTCGGCTCATAGCCCATAGCCCGCATAAAATCTGCGAGAGGCAGATTGTGTATGTCAAGGTCAAATACTTTGATACCCATAGCTCACTCGATTATGAATTTGACACCGATGCCATACTGCGTATGGAAATGCCCGGTTGAGTTGCCGAATACAAAACGCTCCTTCACATTTGCTGTCAGCGCGATTTTATCAGATAGATAGAAATCGGCCGAGAGAGTGAGCGCACCGCCATAGATGAAGGCGTCGCCGTTGTGGAGCGTGGAGCCGTCGGACAGGGTATGTTTACCCCAGTTTACCGTTTCGTAGCCGCCGAGAGCCGACAATCCGCCATAGAGATGGAAAGTCTGGGAATAGTCGCTGACGAGGTGTAGATTGTATCCCGCCTCCGCCGTGAACTGCGCCACGGAAATCCGACCCTTTTCGGCGTATGGCTTATATGTCTGGAGATACTCGCCGCCGAAGCTCCATGTGTTCGCTCCGCCCTTGAACACCGAGTAAAACATTCCGAAGGAATAGCCGCAGTCGCGGGAGTTGCCGGTATAGAAACCGTCTGCCATATCTGCCTTTATTTCCACGGCTGACATACCGGGGAGGCATCGCTGGGCCATTGCCTGCCCTACACAGAGGGCAAGCATGGCAGCGAAGATAAACATCGCTTTTCTCATAGGTTACTGGATTGAAAGTTCGTCGATTACGTTTGCACGCACAATATCCTCGTTCTCCACCACGAAAGACTGGTGTCTGCCGCCGTCCTTTTCGGCGACCTCGATCACGAGCTGCTTATCATCAGGGATAGTAAATTTCTCCAGCGCAAACACAGTGCGTTCAGAGGATTTTGCGGGGACAACCACGACATAGTTCTGGGCGCGGAGAGGCTCCAATACCTGCTCCTGCATGGCGGTTCGCTTGATAACTTTCTTATCCACAATCTTGAAGCTCACAAAATCAATATCGAAAGGAATGTTGGAGGTGTTCTTCAGTTCCGTGTGGAAATACAGAAGCCCGTTGTTGGCATGAATTGATTTTAGGAGAAACTGTAACCCGAAACGCTTTGACCCGATATGTTTGATTTCGCGCTTGTTCTGCTTGTGGACTGATTTCATAATCAGTTTGACAAGCATAGGACTTTCACTGCCGAGGCGTTCAAGATAGATTTCCTGTGCGTTGTTGGGGCGGTTCACCGATTCGCCGTCGTGGAGAAAGTCTGTCATCTCGATACTGAGCAACAGCGGCTCTTTGGCGAATTTCACGTTAAATGTGTAATAGCTACCATCTTCAGTGATTACCGACAGGTTTGTTTCCTGCTTGAACGACTTGAAGGCTGATTTGACACGCAGCACGTTCTTCGCTCCGTCGGCAAGTCCGGCTACAAGGTTTTCGTTGCCCAAATCGACATAAGTGATTCCTGCCGGGAAGATGATGTGCGTCGTCTTGTTGTAGCATACCTCCAGAGCGTGAGGCGGAATCATGCGGTCGAAGCCGACTTTTCGGGTAAGACCGCTGAACTTGTCGCCGTCGGTGTAGTTATCACCATACACGTTCATGTCGTGTTCAGTCGCTTTGGTTGTTACTTGTTCAGTGTCAGGCAACACGTTGTTATCGGCACTATTGACCGTCTTTTTGCCTTTTGCAAAGGCGGGGGTTGCCATGCAGATGACGGCAACGAGAGAAAGAATAAATAATTTGAAATTCATCTGATTGTGGATTAAGTGGTAAAAATCATATATCTTCCGGCTGGTGAAGCATCACACGGTAGCCGGCTTTGAGGTGGACTTTCACGGTTCGCAACTTCTTGTTGAGATACTGGCTGACACCGTTTATCAGTCCTCTCCCCACATCGGAGGCGATCTGCGCTCCTGTATTGGTGGAGATATTTATCGAGCTGCCCATCGTACTGCCCATATTGGCGCCGATTTCGTGCAGTGCGTCACTCTCCATAGAGTTGGGGATGTTGATACCTTCCTGGCCGTCGGAGTCATAGACCTGCAATTCTACATCGTAGATGGAACCGTCGCACTCGATAGAGGATATTTCGATTTCCAGCCTCTCGCCCTGCACTCTTGCAGAGCCGACGATTACGGTGTTGCGTGGTATCAGCCGTGAGCCTACCCACATAGGTTCGGTGGTCCGTAACTTTACACTCTCGCCGTCGGTTACACTCTGATTGTTGGCGACAACTGCGGCAATCGTGTTTTTATTTACAATTCCGGATGATCCGACCGAGGTGTTAAAACTTCTGCTTGACGAGGCACTGAGGGATGATACAACATTTCTGCTCACCTGCGCCACCGGTTGCACATCGCGCTTTCCTTTCTCATCGTCGGTTGGGGCCGGGGACGGATAATTGCCGCCGTTGCCGTTACCCATATATTGAGCCGCCAACTGGTAGGAGCGTTCAAGCATTTCCATTTGGTCCGGCTGCTGTTGCTGCTGTGCCATCGCATTTTGTGCTTCCAGCTCGTCTATCCTTGCCTGCAACTCGGCGACCTGTGCCGCCTCGCTGCTCTCCGGCACGAAGAAATCATCGAGCGAAGCCTGCACTTCCTGATACGCCTGAGCCGATGTTTCCACCGCCGAGGGCTGACGCAGAGCGCTGTCTTGGGGCATCGTGGCTGTGAGGGTGTCGAGGACGGATACTGTCTGCTGACGGGTCTCTTTCTCTTTCGCGGCTTCGGCGGCCTCATATTCCGACATCTTGTCTTTCATGCCGTCGTTCTCCCCTTCGGGTATCTCGGTGTTGAAGGCGTCGCCAACACGCTCATCGCTTTTGTTGAGGCTGGAGTAAAGGAGCCATAATATCACGGCACCGCAGAGAATAGCGGCGGGCATCACCACCAGATATTTCATCATCTTCTGCCGTTCAGCCTGTGATTTGGGCTGGAAGAAGCCGTTAATCTTCGCTTTCCATTCCTGCATCGTCATAGGCAACGGGAGTTATCGGTTTGACATCGGGATTGGAGATTTTCAGTGGCTGTATATGCTCGACCTCCACAAGTCGGCCGGAATGACCCAGCCCGATTTTATAGCAGGCGTGACCGAACACGAAGAAGGCGATCAGGACGAAGGCGCAGAGCATAATGGTTACGACCAAGAGTCGTTGTTTTTGAGGAATACCGTCGCAAAGGCTCCTCAGTTTGGCTGAGAGTTTTCCTTTCGGGGTGTGCCACACCTTATTATATACGGTGTCTCTCGCGGCACGGAGATTTGAAAATACATTCATCGTTTGGTAGTGATTATATCCTTGTTTTCAAGGATGTTGAAACCTTCAATAATAAACCCGTTGGGATTGTCGTCGGAGCGCGACACATTTGACAGACGGCATATCGTTATCAATGTGCGCTCCGTCATGTTGGACTCGCGGATAATCATCTGGCGTGCGTATGTTCTGGCGGTATAGGGATATGTGTTGAAATCGCATACCACACTGTCAACCTGCACGACCTGATTGATATTTCCGGCAATGATACGGTTGTAGTAACCTTTCTCCGAAAAGTCGGTGTAGTAATTGTATGCCGACTTGTCGCTGAGAATCAGAGCGCGGTTGATGTTATGCTCAATGGCTGACTTATCCGGTGAGAGGTTGAAAAACAGCTCGTGGAAGCGTCGCACATGTTCCCGTGCCTCCGCCGGACGGTTCTGGCTCATGTCCTGCGACAAGGCAAGCATAAGCGATTTGCCGTTGTCAAGGACATAGATTTTCTCACGCTGCTTCTCGGCGAAATTGAACACCATTATCATGGCCACCGATACCACCACGGCACACATCGCAACGAACACGATACCGAAAAGGCGTATCTGGCGGAACGATGTCTCGATATTCCTTAATGATTTGAACTCCATAGGCATGATTATTTGAGAAGTTTACCGGCCCGACCTGCCACATTGCCTGCAACCCCGCCGGCGACACTCGCCGCACCGGAGCCGACCTGCATGGCGGTTGTGTTGACAGCACGGTTGTAATTGCCTGCGCCGCCGGCCTGAATAATCCAGCCTGCAACAGTGGGGATTGTAAAATATCCGATGATGCCGATGATCATGAACACCGTATAAGCGGTGTTGCTCCCGTCAAGGTCAACATTCGGATTATTAGTCAGTTCCGAAATATCGTTCTGGAGCATCAGCACCTGTATTTTCGCCAATATCGTCGAAAACAGGTCTGCCACCGGCAACCATAGATAGGTCTGAATGTAGCGGCATATCCATTGTGTCAGGGTTGACTGGAAACCGTCCCACACCGAGAGGGCGAATGAAATCGGTCCGAGTATCGCCAACACGATAAGGAAGAAAGTGCGGATTGTGTCAATCGTGAGCGAGGCGGCCTGAAAGAGCATCTCCAGCAGTTCACGAAAGAAATTCTGAATTGCCTTTTTGACCTTATACATTCCGCGCTCGATATACATTCCGGCGGCGGTGCCTATCTCCGTCACGCCCAACTCGTCAATCTGCCTGTCAAATTCGGCATCATCAACGAGGTAAGCGGTAGAGGGGTCGTTCATCATCGCTTCATATTCCAGACGGTCTTTCTCCTCACGGTACTTCTTCATGTCGAGGGTCTGCCCTTCGAGCATCGAGGCGGTACCCTGAACAATCGGAGACATGACGGAGTTTATGGTGCCAAGTACCACAGTCGGGAAGAACATGATACAGAAACCGATTACAAACGGACGCAGCAGCGGGAACACATCAATCGGTTCGGCTCTTGCCAGCGACTGCCATATACGATAGGCGACATAAAACAGCGCGCCTAATCCGGCTATGCCCTGCGCCACTCCTGCCATATCCTCGCAAAGAGGCATCATCTCATCGTACAGAGAGCGCAGGATGGTGTGGAGATTTGAAAAATCAATAGCGCACAGCATAGGCATCACCAGTATTTTTCGGAGCCGTCACCATAGAGAGCCACAACACGTTTTGTATCGGCTTTCTTCTTGGCGCGCAGGTACGACACACTGATATTTTTGTTGGTATAGTACGCCGTCAAATTCTTCAGACGCTTCATCTCCTTGTAACAGTCGTCCACGACATCCATACGGTCTTTGTCGGTCATGCTCAGTGTAGTTATATTGACTACCTGCTTCAAATCGCCGAGGACGCCGTTGGCTTCTTCGAGAATACGGGTGTAGCCCGATGCGATTGCCGAAAGTTCCGCACTTGTGAAATTGGGATCTGTCAGCATCTTCTGGAAATTGTTGACATAGTAGCCGGAGATGTTGCCGAGCATCAGGATCGTCTGCTGCACCTTGCGGGCATCGCGGACAAGGTTGTTCACCGACTGGAGCGCGTCATAATATTTCTTCGCCTGCTGGTAGATTTTCACAGTTTCCTGAAAATTCTTCACCATGTGCGTAGCCGTCTGCGACTCCTGTACGAGTGATTTAGAATTGTTTACGATGGACTGCGCTATGTTGGACGGGTCTATGACAGTCCACTGGGCGGAAGCGCTGCCCGTGCCTATGATAAGGCACAGGGCGATTAAGGGGATTAGAAACTTTAATTGCTTCATTTGATTGTGGATTAAGTGGATTTAGCGTATTCTGTGAGCCATACTCACAATGATTCTGATTAGGGTTGTAAACAGCCGGTAAGCCGTTACAAGGAGGAGGCCGAGAAAAAGGAACAGACCTGAAATGATGAATATTAGAGATTGCTTGACTATCATACATCAGTTCTCCCTCCTCTCGTTGGCTAACTGTTTGATGGCAGCCTCGATGTCGCCGCCGAGCTGACGGGCGCGGGCGAGTACCTGCATCTTCTCCGTTTCCTCGGTGGTATAGGCGAGGTATTCTTCCGGCGATACCTCTGTCGCATACACTGCCGATTGTGTTCCGCCCAGTCCTATCCACACCTCCTTGTAGTTGCGGCTCGGATTGTTCGCCATATTGATACTGAGTATCTGCGCCTTCTCCTTGTCGGTCAAGCCTAACAGCTCCTGTATCTGGTCAAAGCGGTTCATATACTTGCGTTGGTCGAGCAGTATCTTGCAGTCGGAGTTGTTTATGATGGTTTCCTTGACAATCGGCGACGATATTATGTCGTCAACCTCCTGCGTAACCACCACAGCCTCGCCGAAATATTTACGCACGGTCTTGAACATATAGCGCATATATTCAGCCATGTTCGCAGTTGACAACGCTTTCCAAGCCTCTTCGCAGATAAGGACTTTGCGCACGCCTTTCAAGCGTCGCATCTTGTTGATGAAGGCTTCCATGATGATGATTGTCACCACCGGGAACAGGTCTTTATTGTCGCGGATAGCGTCAATCTCGAACACCACGAAACGCTTGTTGAGCAGGTCGATGTTCTCTTTGGAGTTCAGCAGGAAATCAAAGCGACCGCCGTGATAAAACTGGCGCAGCGTTGTCAAAAAGTTATCTATGTCAAAATCCTGCTTGTAGATGGGGATAGGACGCTGTGCCATTTCAGCGCGGTAGTCGTCACGCATAAACTCATAAAAAGAATCGAAGCAGGGAACGATGTCGCGGTCTTTCTTCATCTTTTCAAGGAACATCGACAGTGCGGAGCCAAGCTCACCCGATTCCGTTTTTGTCACGCGGTCGTCTTCCGACTTCCAGAGTGTGAGAAGCAGCGTTTTGATTGAGTCCTTCTTCTCCACATCAAATACACCATCCTCGGTGAAAAACGGATTGAAAGAAATCGGCTTTTCCTCGGTATAGGTGTAATAAACACCATCCTCGCCGTGGGTACGGTTGTGGATAAGGTTGCACAGCCCTTCGTATGAATTGCCGGTGTCAATCAGCAGAATATGCGCTCCTTGTTCGTAATACTGGCGCACCAGATGGTTGGTGAAGAAAGACTTGCCGCTACCTGACGGGCCGAGTATGAACTTGTTGCGGTTGGTGGTTATGCCGCGCTTCATAGGCTCGTCTGAAATATCCAAGTGGACAGGCTTACCCGTGAGGCGATCCACCATTTTAATTCCGAATGGCGACAGTGACGAGCGGTAGTTTGTTTCGGAGGTGAAGAAACAAACGGCTGGTTCAATGAAAGTATAAAAACTTTCCTCGGCGGGAAAATCCGCCTCGTTGCCGGGCATCGCCGCCCAGAACAGCGTCGGGCAGTCGATGGTGTTATGCCTCGGCATACACCCCATAGTCGCAAGCTGACCGCCGACATCGTTCTTTATCCGGCGCAGTTCTTCGGCATCGTCGCTCCAAGCCATGATGTTGCAGTGGCAGCGCACCGAGGTAAGCCCGTAGCTGTGTGCCTCGTTCAGATAGCGGTCTATCCACTCCTTGTTTATGGCGTTGGAACGGCTATACCTTGACAGCGAGTTCATATTGCGCGCCGTTTTTTCAAACTTCGCCAGATTTTCATCGTGATCGTCGATAAACACATACTGGTTGTAGATGTGGTTGCACGGCAGGAGCAGGCCCACGGGTGATGCAAACGACCGACGACAGTCGGAGCGGTCGGTTGACAGGCGTTCATACCGGTTGTCGGTGCTGACCTTTCCGGGCAGGTCGTCGGTATCCGATAGCGTGTGCAGGCACAGCATCTTGTCGCCGACGCGCATCTCTTTTGGCGACAGGTCTATATCCTCCAGACAGGTTACATCGCCGGTTGACAGCGAGAGATACCTCTCAATGATACCCGATGTCTTGCCGGTGCCGACAATCTCATCGTCACCCATGCGGCGCAGCGAGATATATCCGGTATCGTTGATTATGCGCTCGAACTGGCCCACGGCTTCCATGAAGCCTACAATCATCTCGTGATTGAGTTCCTTCGGTGTGATACGCCCGCGGCAGAGGGTGGAGAAATTCGACTGCTGACGCATACGCTCCTTTGTGGTCTTTGTCAGATACAGGTAACATCTGTGCGCCAGATACGGACGCTCGTTGAAATGACGCTCGAAGCTCCTGTCAAGAAAAGACAAATCATCTTTTTGCAGTTCCGGCTTATAGTTCTCCGACACAAACCAGTCCTGTTTATGCGCCACCGTGAAGCGCGGCAATACTTTGATTGCCTTGCACCATGCGGCGTGCATCGCCTCGTATTCCTGCGATGTGACGGTGAACAGCTCCGGCAGCGTAACCTCGTAGCACACGGTTATGTCGGCATCCTTGCTGATGATACAGCCGTGTTCTACTGCCAACAGAGGGAGTTTATACTCCAAAGTTGTGGCTTTCAGTATATTTCTCATTTGCGACCTCCTTTCCCTTTCAGGGCAATATCGGCTGCACTCGGCATAGCACAAGCGAGCTTGGCTCTGCCCTCGTTTGCACGATATTTCATAATTTTGCGCACACGCAGACGGTTGATGATGTAGCGGGGACGGTATTTCACTGATGTGAGCTTCATAAGTCCGTATTGTCCGTACTTCCCGTTGAGGTGGAAGGTGTACCACACCAACACCGAAGCACTTATGGCACCGAAGCCTATGCACAGACCTTGCTGCACCCCGCACATATAGAGGATTACGAACAGTATGAAATCAGCGATAAGACCTCCGGCGAAGATGAAAAGGTATTGCGCTTTAAGCCCCTTGTATTCCACTGTCCTGCCTATGCCCTTGTTAATAGAATATTCCATCAGTGGCACGGATTAAAGGAAGAACGAGCGCAGGATTGTGGCCGCGACCACAAGGAAGATACACGCACCGAACCACGACGCGGCGGTCTTGCTCGTGTCGGGATCGCCGGAGCTGAACTTACCATAGACCTTGACACCGCCTATAAGACCGACGACTGCGCCGATGGCATAGATCAGTTTTGTCGCGGGGTCGAAATAGGATGTCATCATCGAGGTTGCCTCGTTGATGCCTGCCAGACCGTTGCCGGCGGCATAGAGGTTGGCGGCGCATATCATCAGTGTGAGCATGGCGGCCATAGGACGGCGCATACCGGGAGCGTTCATAAACTCCACGATGCGCTTGTAGAGCGACTTGAAGAATTTAGTCATAAAATAATTGATTTGGATTTAGTGATGGTCAGTGGAGGATATTGAAGTCGATGGCATCAATATCGGAGGTGTCTATGTCGGCATGGAATACTATCTTGCGGACTTTCTCAATAGCCTCGTCGGTTTTCACCGCCGGAGCATCTTCAGGTACGTCGGGCAACTGACATTCAATCATCAGTATGCGCTTGCGCACAACCGGGTCGAGTTTTACATATTCGATTATCTCGGTGCCTTCAAGTTCGGAAACTACCCGCCGGGCGGTCTGCTCATCCTCAGTGGTGTGAGGCTGATTTTTCAGCACCTTAATGGCTGTCTGCATTTCCTCGAAGTCTATGCCGTCGGCATTTGCATCGGCCGGAGGCGGAGTTTCGCCGGTAAGCTCACTGACGGAGTGAGTGGAGAATATATCGTCCAGCTTTTCAGGAGGAATCTGAACCGACGGCTTTTCTTCGGGTGGATCGGGCAATCCTGCATCGGAGGGTTTACCCAGTTCCATGACAATAAGCGGCACGACTTCCCTTGCTGCTTCGACAGCGGCTTCTTTGGCGATTTCCCGGAACGAGTCCATGAACTTATCGGCATCGAAGGAACTTTTGCCTACGACTTCTTCCACGGGCACTTCATCTGCGGGCGGTTGTTCCGGAGGTGCGCAGTTGTCATTCTTGCCGGCAGCCTGGGAGTCGGGCTTTGTCAGCACTTTCCTGATAAGCCATACATTGCTTGCGAGCAATGCGATGATAAACAGCGTTTCCATCAGAATAGCGGCTGGCTGTTTTCATCATAGAGACCTTCCATGACCTCGCGGTTGTTTGCGAAGTGGTCGAGAAGTATCTCGGATACATACGAGCCTATGGAGGCACCTGTATCGCGGAACCGTTCTGCCATACGACTCAGGATGGCATGGACTTCTGGATAGATATACACTTTGGTGTTGGAGCGAACAATGCCGGGCCGGAGAAACTTGGCGGCATATTTCCTGCGCTCCTCTGCGGCTCTGACCTCAATGTCAGTGGCCGGATTCACGTTGATGGTTACAAGTGGTGATTTGGGCATAGCTGGTTAGAGTTTAAGTTGGTTGATAACATCGGCATACTCCTCCAAGTGAGCAGCCAGCACGTTGTTGATGAAAGCCTTTAGCGAGCATACGCGCCCTTTCTTGTGGCCAAACAGGATGCTACGTATTTTCCATATAATTTCTGGGTCTATCTCTGTCGTGACGTATTTGACTTGTGGGGCCGCATATGTATTGTTATATACGAATCGTTCCAGATATTCGTTGGTACGATTCGGGGAAGAAGGATTTTCATATACAACGGCTTCACTGACGGCTTTACCATTTGAGACCATTCGCATAGAAACTTCGGGATTTTTTATGCCATCCTTCGGTATTACCCTGAAATTCCTGTCGGAAAAAGCTGAGATTGATGCTGATTTGGGCATATCTGGTTAGAGTTTGGGGTTGATTACATCGGCATACTCCTCAAAATGGGATGCCAGTACGTTGTTGATATACGATTTGAGGGAGCAGGAACCATTCTCGAAAGCGATAAGCCTCTTGATTTTACCAATCAGAACCGGGTCTATCTCTACCATAAGGAATTTGACCTGCGGGCGCAGATAGGTTGTCCTCGTGATAAACCGTTCACGGAACAGAGCCTCCCGTTTTGTATCGGCAGAAGATTGTTCCGGGGGCACATGATTGGATTCAGTGGACTCAACCCTATTTTCTGTCGAACCGGGTATGTCAGGCATCGGACTTTCTTTAGGCTTCCTTTTCAGTGTTGACAGCGAGGAGGACTCCTCTCTGAATGACCTGATGAACTCATCGGGATCGATTTCCGACTCATATTTCTTTGCCATATCGGTCAGAGTTTGAGTAAGTCGAGCAGTTCATCGGTAAGTTCCGGCAGGCGAGTTCCTTTGAGCAGTGTCTTGTCTGGCGGCATGACGGTCGAGCGAAACACGGCTCGGTTGAGCGTCTTTGACCCTTCACGACGATACTTTTTGGTATCCGGTATCTTGGCTTTCAGCGTCATAAGACCGTATTCCTCGAAAACCGCCTCATACTGGTCGTAGAGGTCTGTTTTCTCGCGTGCATCGACGAGGTTCCAGAGCATATACATCTGTTTGACCTGTGTGCGTCCGGTAGTGAGCCACTCCTGTATCTTCAGGGCGAAGGCGAGCGAGCTTTCAAGTATTACCTTGTCGGCGGCGACGGGAACGATAACGGTATCCATACAGTTGAGGATGTTCACGACACCACGGTTATTGACCGTGCCTGGCAGGTCGAAGAAAACAATGTCTATCTCGTTGCCAGCCTCGATGATGTCGCGCACCTTCTGCATCGCCTCCTCCGGCTTTGCCGTCAGGAGAGGATAAGGCGCGAGCTTGGTCTGACGCAGATTGTCGGAAAAAAGTTTCTTGAACTGAGGGCTGCACTCGATCAAGTCTTTGTCGCGCTGCCGCATCTCCTCGATGCTGAACTGAGGATAGTCGCAGTCCACAACAAGGACTTTCAGCCCCTTCACATAGTAGAGGTAACTCGCCGCCAAAACGGTCAGAGTGGTCTTGCCTGCTCCACCTTTCTGGGTGGAGAAAGCGACAAATTTAGGGTCTGTCATAAAATTAAATTTGGATTTGGATGTAGTGGTGGTTGCATAGCGATTGCCGTCAGCGTATCTTCTGACACGGATAGACCGGGCTTCTATCGGCGTGGAACAGTGCCGGCATATACTATGCGGAATGGATTGACAGCTTTCTATGCCGCATATAGCGACCTTCCTCCGCTGTCGGGAGGGCATCGGCTAAGTGATCTGGAAATGGTTGGATTCGTCAGTCATGTCTGGTTCGGGTTTGATGTGGAGTTTAGTGGAGGGTTCTGTCTGTCACCCATAGCTGACAAGACTTGAAGCCATCAAGCTATGAATTATAGATAAATAGATTTGTCAATCAAACAGTAAATAATATTGCAGATACATAAATCTATAAGACTGTATCTTTATCGTTCATTAAACAGTTCCAATTCCATATCTATAAGTTGAACTGTAAGGAAGGATACAGATTTGTCTAAAAACAGATATATCCATCAATAAAAATAATGTTCTCAAGACAGATTGAAAATCATACTTGCAGTTCAATGGATAGTTCTATAATAATATCGGTAAGTTGAACTCCTTGAAGGCAGGTTTAACTGTCAATCTCTACACAAAGAAACAAAAAATTCTGCAAACTGGCAAATCTGAAAATAAGCCAAATCCTTGTTATTAAGAGCATTGTCCGGCTATGTCCAAGTATGTCCGGCTATGTCCGAAAAATTCGGCTGAATTTTTAACATTTAGCCGTGAAATTTTTTTTGGCGCATCGTCGCTAACTCCATCGCCGGGAGATAAAGCTCACAAAATTTTCTCCGGTTGTTAGGAATTGCGCCCGATTTTTTGTAAATTTATGGAAGCAATAAGGGCAGACAGGCCCATGCGCGCATTGAAATACCGATAATACTCCACCTTCAGACAACCGGGCGTCTGAAAACTGGTTTTCTCGGTCATTTCATATTATACGGAATGTCCACATAGACATAGCAAGGTGTCTTTTCGGGGTCCGAAAAGGTTTCGAGGGACCGGTAGTCCACACGAAACGACCTTGCTATGTAGGATATATCTCCAAAGTCGAATATCCCTCGATTTTACTGCGTAGGCATTGACACCCTTGATGCACTCACCACTTATAATCCACATTTTATGACTGATTTCGTTAACAAGGGCGGACGACCGCCGGTTGCCAACAAGTGCAGCCACTGCGTCAAGGTACGATTTGACGACCTCGAATGGGATGAATTGTCCCAGATGATGGAAAGGGCAAACGCGACCGTTAAGGCAACTTTCATCAAGCAGCTTATCTTCGGCAAGCCTTTCAGGGTACTGACCACCGACAAATCGCTTGCCGTCTATTGTGCCAAACTATCCGAATTCTTCTGCCAGTACCGCACAATCGGGGTAAACTACAACCTCGTTGTGAAGGAGCTTCGCGCCAATTTCACCGAAAAGAAAGCAATGGCATCTCTCTACAAGCTGGAGAAAGCCACAATCGACATGATTGCCGTGATGACCGATGTCATGGCTCTGTCTGAAAAATTCGATGAACAATGGTCGCAAAAATCTCGATAGGCTCGTCGCTCTATGGCGCACTGGCATACAATTCCGAGAAAATCAACAAGGAGGAAGGCCGTCTGTTGGGAGCCAACAAAATCATTCTTCCGGTAGACGGGCAAATCGACATCGGTCGTATTGCCGAAAATTTCAGAGAGTTCATGCCGATGATGGGTCGGACAAAGAAGCCGGTTCTTCATATCTCGCTCAATCCGCACCCGGATGATAAGCTCACGGATCAGGATTTTGAAATCTTTGCCCGCGAGTATCTGGAGAAACTCGGCTTCGGAGAGCAGCCTTTCATAATTTACAAGCACGAGGATATAGACCGGCACCATATCCATATAGTGACTGTCAATGTCAACGAGCAGGGCAAGCGGCTCAATCAGGATTTTCTGTTCCGGCGAAGCAAGAAAATCACCACCGAGATGGAGGAAAAATACAATCTCCACAAGGCGCAGCGCGAAAAGATAACTCCCGATATGCCGATTAAAAAGGTTGACCCTTCGGGCGACATCAAGCGACAGGTTGCCAACGCCGTGAAAATGGTCGGTATGCGATACAAGTTCCAGACACTTGGGGAGTATAACGCCGTACTTTCCTTATATAATATAAGGTGTGAGCAGACGGACGGCAGAGTGAACGGGCGCGAGTATCACGGTCTGGTGTATTTCGCCACCGACGATGAAGGCAAGGTTATCGCCAATCCGTTCAAGGCTTCGCGCCTCGGCAAATTCGCAAGCAGGACGGCGATTGACAGCCGTTTTGAGAAGGCGAAGGATAAGATTGATGTTGCTCCGACAAGACGCAGAGTTGCCGAAGTTCTTGCCCGTGCCACCGATAAGGATGATTTTACTGCCAAACTGAAAGACCGTGGTATAGATGTTGTTTTTCGCTACACTGACGAGGGGCGCATATACGGCGTTACGTTCATCGACCACAACACTATGACGGTACTGAACGGTTCCAGACTCGGCAAGCAGTTCTCGGCAAACGCCCTTAACGAGCGTTTCAACAGTCAGCAACCGCAGCCCGCAAACGATGTCTCCGTTCCCGATACCCCTGTCCCCGAACAGGAGCCGGAGCAGAACGCCGACAACCATTCGGATATGCAATCCCAGACTGCCGACACTCAGGCTTCGTCGGATGGGCAGCAACACACCGCAGGCAGCCAGCATCAATCGACCGCTACCGATTACAGCGACTTCACCCTTCCGGGTCTTGACCTGTTCCAACCGGGCCAGTCGTTTAATCCCGACGAGGAAGAGTTCCGCCGCCGTATGCAGCGAAAGAAAAAGAAAGGGCGTCGCCCGAAATTTTAATCCTTAATCCCACATTTTATTATGAGCCAACAAGAGGACGACCTCAGAGCGTTGGCGAAGATCATGGACTTCCTGCGGGCAGTCAGTATCGTGCTGGTTGTAGCCAACCTTTACTGGTTCACCCGCGTGGAAACCGTGGACAGCGGCTGGTTCTATTCGACCGTCTATAAGATCTGCGCCAACTTCAACCGCACCTGCGGTCTTTTCAGCACCACCTTCAACGCCAAACTTTTCGCACTGCTGCTTCTCGGACTGTCGTGCTTCGGCACCAGAGGCGTAAGGAGCGAAAACATCACATGGCGGCATATATGGATTGCACTCGTCGCCGGGTCTGTCTTGTTCCTGCTGAACTGGTGGACACTTGACGCCGGTATGCGCTACACCTATATAATCACCACCGTCACGGGCTACATCTGCCTGATGATGGGCGGTATATGGGCGGGGCGTATGCTGAAGAACAACATGATGGACGACCGTTTCAACGACGAGAACGAGAGCTTCATGCAGGAAACGGAGCTTATGGACAACGAGTATTCCATAAACCTTCCGACCAGATTCTACTTTGAGAAGAAATGGCACAAGGGGTGGATAAATGTAGTCAACCCGTTCCGCGCCACTATCGTGCTTGGCACACCCGGTTCCGGCAAGTCTTACGCTGTCATCAACTCATTCATCAAACAGATGATAGAGAAAGGTTACAGCGGCTATATCTATGATTTCAAAAGCCCGGATTTGAGCGAGATAGCCTACAACCATCTGCTGACGCACAAGGATGGTTACGGCAAAGTCAAACCGAAATTCTACATGATAAATTTTGACGACCCGGAACGGAGCCACAGGTGCAACCCGATACACCCCGACTTCATGACCGATATTGCCGACGCATACGAGAGCAGCTATACCATAATGATGAACTTGAACCGGAATTGGGTGCAGAAACAGGGAGATTTCTTTGTGGAGTCACCGATTGTGCTGTTTGCGGCAATTATCTATTTCTTAAAACTTTACAAAGGCGGAATACACTGCACCTTTCCCCATGCCATCGAGCTTTTGAATAGAAGATACGAGGATTTGTTTCCTATTCTCACAAGTTACCCGGAGCTGGAAAACTACCTTTCGCCGTTCATGGACGCTTGGCAGGGAGGCGCGGCGGAGCAGTTAATGGGACAGATTGCGTCGGCGAAAATCCCGCTGTCGCGTATGATTTCACCGCAGCTTTACTGGGTAATGACCGGCGATGATTTCACGCTCGACATCAACAACCCGAAAGAACCTAAAATCCTGTGCGTGGGCAACAATCCCGACCGCCAGAACATCTACGGCGCGGCACTCGGACTGTATAACTCACGCATAGTCAAAATCATAAACAAGAAAGGCAAGCTCAAAAGCGGCGTTCTTATAGATGAACTCCCGACCATATATTTCAAGGGCCTCGACAATCTCATAGCCACCGCCCGAAGCAACAAGGTTGCCGTTTGCCTCGGTTTTCAGGACTTCTCTCAGCTAAAACGCGACTACGGTGACAAGGAAGCAGCAGTTGTGATGAATACCGTCGGCAACATATTCTCCGGGCAGGTCGTGGGAGAAACCGCCAAGACACTCTCTGAGCGTTTCGGCAAGGTTCTCCAGAAACGGCAGTCGATCTCAATCAACCGTCAGGATGTGAGCCACTCCATCAATACGCAGATGGACAGCCTTATCCCGCCGAGCAAGATTTCCACTCTGACACAGGGAATGTTCGTCGGCGCGGTCTGCGACAACATCAACGAGCGCATAGACCAGAAGATATTTCATGCCGAGATTGTCATTGACAGTAAAAAAGTCAAAGCAGAAACCGACCGTTACAAGCCTATACCCATACTCACCGATTTCAAGGACGACACCCCGGACAAATCCCGTATGAAAGCGATTATCCAGCGCAACTACGAGCAGGTGAAAGCCGATGTAATCCAAATCATCGCCGACGAGAAAGAGCGCATAATGTCAGACCCGGCACTGCGCCACCTGTTCGACCCAAAGTAATCACCAACCACTAAATATCCACAATCATGTTAGAACTTGACCGAAGTCTTACTGACTTCAATTACTACTATTTCTATTTGTTGCAGTATCTCCAGCTCAACAAATATCAGGTTGATCCAGACCATCCCCAGATTATCGCCAATTCTATCGCCGCACTCGACGCCTTTGAAAATGCGCGGCGCAACGGAGCCAATGTGCCGATGGCTGAGGCAGAGGCCATATCCGTGCTTTTCTCCAATATCGGAGAATCGGAGTATAACACGGTATCGGAACTTATCCTTGAGAATTTCGGAGACACCATCGACCTTGACAGTGAAATAGCTGTCGAATACTGGACAAATCAGGTTATGACGGATATTCCCGACCTGTTCGACGGCGTTGACCGTATGGCGATAGGCGTTGATGCCCTTGACCTTGAATTGATGGAAACCGAGATTGTGGGCAAAATCGTAATCTATCTTACTGACAATGGCCTACAATAAGTTACAGACCATGCGAGACAACATCGAGGCGATAAGGCTGGCATTTAGCCTCGGTGTTGCAGGGCGTGGAGCGCAGACCGCTGAGGAAATAGCGGTGCTGCGCAAGTATGCAGGATTCGGAGGTCTGAAATGTATCCTCAACGATGCCAATGATTTGGAGGATGCCGTCAAATGGAGCAAATCGGACATCGAGCTGTTTGCTCCGACGGTAGAGCTGCGCCGCCTTATCCATGACTATTCAAAGGATGACAAGGAATTTGCGCGGTATATGGACTCGCTTAAAGCATCCGTGCTGACGGCGTTCTATACCCCTGCGCCTGTCATTGACGCTATTTCTGATGCTCTGAAATATTCCGGTATCGAGGTGAAAAGTTTTCTGGAACCATCTGCCGGACAGGGTGCATTTATTGATTCCTTCCTGCGTAATGACAAGTACCCCGGTGCCGAGGTATTGGCTTATGAGAAGGATCTGCTCACCGGCAAAATACTTTCGGCGTTGCATCCTTCCATTCTGACCCGCATAGAGGGCTTTGAGAAGATCGAGCGAGACTTCAACGGATATTTCGATGTCGCCGCCTCGAATGTTCCTTTCGGGGATTTCGCTGTCGCAGACCCGGCGTATGCCGTAAGCAAGGATGTTGCCTATCGTCAGGCTACCAAGACAATCCACAATTATTTCTTTCTGAAGGCACTCGACCAAGTGCGCGAAGGAGGTCTGGTTGCTTTCATTGCCTCGCAGGGTGTAATGAACGCTGCCAGCCCTTTTGTTAGGATGGAACTTGTGAAGCGTGCCGACCTTGTGGCGGCTCTGCGTCTGCCCAACAATACTTTCAGCGATAATGCCGGAACCGACGCCGGGTCCGACCTTATCATTCTCCAGAAGCATACCGGAAAGAAAGCGTTATCGGCTGATGAGGAATTTTTTATGCAGTCGGTAGTTGACCGTGGCACAAAGGTACCGGGCAACAAATTCTTTCAGGCGTTCCCTCAGAATGTGATCTGCACCGATGCGAAAGTTGGAACAGATCCCTTCGGCAAACCCGCCATCATCTATAAGCATGAGGGCGGAGTGGACGGCATAGCCGGAGACTTGCGCAAGGCTCTCGATGAGTCATTACACCTGCGTCTGAATCTGGAACTGTATAATTCCAACGGTATCAAGCCACCTACTCTTGACCCGGTCAAGCCTACGCCAACTCCCGAAGTTAAGCCGGAATCGCCGAAACAAAAGCCAATCGCCGAGAAGATTGAGCAGAAGAATGAGCCTTTGCTCAAACAGTATCAGGAGATGAAAAAGAAACATCCCGATGCCATTCTTATGTTCCGTGTCGGCGATTTCTACGAGATTTTCGGAAAGGATGCGGTTGAAGCATCGGAGATACTGGGCATTACACTGACCCGCCGGATGAACGGTATTGACAACCGAATAGAGTTGGCGGGATTTCCGCATCATGCGCTCGACACATATCTGCCCAAACTTGTGCGGGCCGGTAAACGTGTGGCTATCTGTGAGCAGTTGGAAGACCCGAAACTGAAACGGACACCTAAGCAGAAGGTGGTAGAGACGGTTACGCCTAATCAGCCTCCGAAGACTGAACCCAAGCCCGTTGAGCCGCCAAAGGCAGAATCTACCCAAGAGATTGAAACCGACGGCAGACCCGATTATTCGGACAATCCCGACCCGCGTCTGTTCGCCTACAATCTTTTCGGAGAACTGGAGCCAATAGGCAAACCGCGCCCACAGCCCAAGCAGAAGGCAGTATCCGAGGATACAAAGCCGAAAACAACTATCAATGTCGCGGATATTCCGACAAAGAAATTCCGTCCTCTTTCTGAGAAAGAGTTAGCCTTTTACGGCTCTTTGAACTGGGAGGATAATCCGCCCATCAACGGGTTCTATGAAACAATGATGTCGATTGCACACCGCCAGATGGAGGAAATGCGTCTGGAGAAAGAGGCTCAGGAAGCGGCGAAAGCTACCGGTATCGCCATCGGCGAGGCATACATTGAAAAGACCGAGGGAGATTTTATCCCCGGTCGTAAGCCAAGAGCAGCCACGCCTCAACCGGCGAAAACAGAGCGTGATATGTCGCCCCGTCCTTTCCCGGAGGATATTCAGTTCTTCCACAAGAACGGTTCTATGGTGGTTGCCGACGGCATGGTCGGATTCCTCTCCGATGTGCGTAAAACCGGAGCAACATTTACGCCTCTTGATCTAAAACCGGAGCAGGAGAAACGCGCCATGCAGTATGTCACTCTTTCGGAGACCTATCAGCAGCTCTACAACTACGAGGCGGAGACACATGAGCCGAGTGAACATCTGCGCGAACACCTCAATCAATATTACGATGAGTTTGTTGCCAAGTATGGCAACCTAAACGAGAAACAGAATATCAAGTTCATTATGATGGATGCCAATGGCCGGGACGCTCTGGCATTGGAGCGCGGCGAGAACGATCAGTTTGTCAAAGCTGACATCTTCGACCATCCTGTTTCATTCGCCGTTGACGAGGTTACTTCGGTCGATACTCCGATGGAGGCACTGACAGCATCGCTCAACAAATACGGCGAGGTCAATCTCGAATATATGTCGTCGCTTGTAGATATGGATGAGGATGCAATGGTTGAAAACCTTGAAGGACACATCTATTATAATCCGCTTGTGAGCAATTATGAGATAAAAGACCGCTTCATCGCCGGAAACGTGGTTGCCAAAGCCGAGGCAGTCAAGGCATGGATAGACCGTGAGGAAGAACGCATAAAGGGATTTCCGGGTTATGACGGCATTGAGCCGTTTATTGCAATGTCGCATGACTCACTCAAAGCGTTGGAGGATGCCCGGCCCCGCCGCATCGAGTTTGACGAGCTGGATTTCAACTTTGGAGAGAGATGGATCCCGACCGGCATCTACTCCGCCTATATGTCGCATCTGTACGAAACCGATGTGAAGATTGCCTATTCTTCATCAATGGATGAGTATTCGGCAACAAACAGCCGAGGAAATATGAAGATATGGGAGGAATTCTGTGTCAGAGGTTACTATCGCACATACGACGGCATGAGCCTGTTGAAACACGCTCTGCACAATACAGTTCCCGACATCAAGAAATCCATCGGCAAGGACGATGACGGGCATGACATAAAGGTGCCGGACAACGAGGCTATCCAACTCGCCAATACAAAAATCGACGAGATAAGAAATGGCTTCACGGACTGGCTGGAAGCTCAATCACCGGAGTTCAAGGAAAGACTTGTTGATTTGTATAACAACAAGTTCAACTGCTTCGTGCGTCCTCAGTATGACGGCAGCCATCAGACATTCCCGGATTTGAACATGAAAATGTTGGGCGACCGCTACGGAATCAGCTCCATTTATCAGTCGCAAAAGGACTGTATATGGATGCTGAAACAGAATGGCGGCGGAATTTGCGATTTCGAGGTGGGCTGTGGTAAAACGCTGATAATGTGCATGGCAGCACATGAAATGAAGCGTCTGGGACTGGCTCACAAACCGATGATTATCGGTCTTAAAGCCAATGTAGCCGAGATTGCCATGACCTATCAGTCGGCCTATCCCAACGCCCGCATACTGTTTGCCGATGAAAAGAGTTTCAAGGCTGATAAACGAGTGGATTTCTTCAACAATATCAAGAATAACGACTACGACTGCGTTATCATGTCGCACGACCAGTTCGGCAAGATACCGCAGTCGCCGGAGATGCAGCAGCAGATTCTTCAGGCGGAACTTGATACTGTTGAGGAGAACCTCGAAGTCATCAAGCAACAGGGCCACGACATCAGTCGTGGTATGCTCAAAGGCTTAATAAAGCGTAAGGAAAACCTGACCGCCAAGATAGCGACCATACAATACCAGATGGACCAGAACAAGGATGCTGTCGTTGATTTCAAGCAGATGGGCATAGACCACATTTTCGTTGATGAATCGCACCAGTTCAAGAACCTTATGTTCAACACCCGGCATGACCGAGTGGCAGGATTAGGCAATTCGGAAGGCTCTCAACGTGCCTTAAATCTTCTCTACGCAATCCGCACTATCCAAGAGAGGACGGGCAAAGACCTCGGAGCTACTTTTCTCAGTGGCACTACAATCAGTAACTCGCTTACCGAATTGTACCTGTTGTTCAAGTATCTTCGCCCGAATGAACTTGAAAGACAGGATATTAGATGCTTCGACGCATGGGCGGCAATCTTCGCCAAGAAGACTACCGACTTCGAGTTCAATGTCACGAATAATATTGTCCAAAAGGAGCGTTTCAGGTACTTTATCAAAGTGCCGGAGTTGGCGGCTTTCTATAATGAGATTACGGATTATAGAACTGCGGAAGATGTTGGCGTTGATCGTCCGCATAAGAACGAGATACTCCACAATATTCCGCCTACCCCGGCACAGGAGGATTTTATCCAAAAGCTGATGGAATTTGCAAAAACCGGCGATGCTACAATTCTCGGACGCGCCCCGTTGAGCGAGACCGAGGAAAAGGCAAAGATGCTCATAGCCACGGACTATGCCCGTAAGATGGCTCTTGATATGCGTATGATTGACCCTGAATACGGCGACGACCCGAACAACAAAGCCAGCCACTGCGCCCGGATGATTGCTGAGTATTATCGAAAGTTTGACGCGCAGAAAGGCACACAGTTTGTTTTCAGCGATTTATCGACATATAAGCCCGGCGAGTGGAATGTTTATTCAGAAATCAAACGTAAGCTGATAGAGGATTATGGCATACCGGCGCATGAGATACGTTTCATTCAGGAGTGTAAGACCGAAAGGTCAAGAAAGGCTGTCATTCAGGCTATGAACGACGGCGATGTTCGAGTGCTTTTCGGCTCGACTTCTATGTTAGGTACCGGAGTCAACGCTCAAAGAAGGTGTGTTGCGATTCATCATTGCGATACACCCTGGCGCCCAAGCGATTTGACACAACGCGATGGCAGAGGCATAAGAGCAGGCAACGAGATTGCCAAGTTGTATGCTGATAATAAGGTGGATGTAATCATCTATGCCGTTGAGAAATCGCTGGACTCCTACAAGTTCAATCTTCTGCATTGTAAGGCGACATTCATCGACCAACTCAAATCCGGCACGCTCGGAGCGAGAACCATCGATGAGGGTGCTATGGACGAGAAGAACGGCATGAACTTCTCTGAGTATATGGCTATTCTCAGCGGCAACACCGACCTGTTGGAAAAGGCGAAACTTGAAAAGCGCATTGCAGCACTGGAGAGTGAGCGCAAGGCGCACAACAAGGGCATCTCCGATTCCAAGTTCAGGTATCAGACCATTACCCACGACATTGCCAACAATGAGGCAGCAATCGAGAGGATGAAAGCAGACGCGGCACGGTATGAGGCGGTTGTCAGGAGAGACAAAGACGGCAATCCGCTCAACAGCCTCACCATCGACACCTGCAATCTGACCGATGAGAAGAATATGGGTATCCATCTGCAAGGGCTGGCGCAGCGTACCGACACTCACGGCCAATATCAGCGCATCGGCGAGGTCTATGGCTTTCCGATTTCCGTCATCTCGGAGCGCACGTTGGTTGACGGTAAAGAGGCTGTTCAGAACCGATTTGTGGTCGAAGGCAACTACAAATACAAGTTCAACAACGGCTTCATCGCCATGAGCGACACTCACGCCGCCTGCATGAATTTCGTCAACGCTCTGGAGAAGATACCCGGCATCATCGCCCAATACGAGGAACGGACCGCGAAACTCAAAGCCGACGTTCCCCAGCTCGAAGCCATCATCTCCAAGCAATGGGGGAAAGAGGACGAGCTAAAGCAACTAAAATCCGACCTTGCCGCCCTCGACCGTAAAATCACTGCAGAACTTGCTCCAAAGCATGATGAAAAGGACGGAGAGGAACTCAAGCAGTCCGACGCCCAAAGGGTCGAAGTAAAAGATAACCAAACCCAAACCGCCAACTCAAAAGAGTCAATGGTAGCAGAACCAAGACTATATTATAATTCTCGACCGGTTTTCAATGGGTTAAGATAATTTGAGGCAGCAGACTCTCTACGGAGTTTGCTGCCTTTGTTTATTAGTTAGAAGTGGGCCACGAACTCGACGACAATTTTATTCTGTTCTGAAATTGCGGGGGTTACACCTTTGTTGTAGAAATATTGCTCGTAATTGAGGCGTATATCGGCTTGAAGCGCTTTCTTACCGAGGCTGAGTGTCACGCCGCCGGTAAGACGATGCCGCTCAAGGTCACTGACGGTAAGTGCCCCCTTATCATCTTTACTGCCGTTGTTATGGTCGGACATATAATCATATCTGCCGAGGAATGATATTGCTGTAAGACCTTTTTTCAGTGGCAGACGATATGCGGCAAAGGCATCTACGGCGTTCACCGGACGGAATGAATCATGGGCATAATATTTCCGCAGATACTCCGCCTCTATGTGCCAGCGGCTGTTTTCCCAATATGCTCCCGCATCGTAGAGCATCGTATTCACATCTCCAGTTTTTGCTTTTTGGCAACTCAGGGTCACGTTGAACTGACGGGCAATCATCGTGAATGCCTTGAAAGAGAAATTATAGTCGTTTGTCCAAAAGTTCTTTTGGTTGGTGAGACCGGAGCCGTTGAATATACCACCTTCGAGAGTGACAGGTAACTGCTGTCCGAAAGTCCATGATGCCGAGACACCCACATCGCGGACATTACCGACCTGCTTGGCTATGAAGGAGCGGTTGGCGAAGTATTGCAGATGGGGAGAACGGTGGGCATCGATGCTGAACGGCACACGCATCTGGCCGAATGTGAATTTCAACCGATCTTTCGGCTGGAGCCTTATGTAAGCGTCGAGCATTTTTATCTGTCCCTCGTCGGAGAGGTCTATCTCCGCCTTATATCTCACAATCGGAATGATTTTTCCCTCCACGCTGAGGCGTGCATTGCGAATCTCGAACCGCCCCTTGTCGATGGGCGGTTCATATTCATATTTTGCACGGATAGTTCCATGTATTTCCGGCATATATTCAGATTTGAGAAAACTGCCGGAGATTTCCTGTGCCGTGATTATGGGAGCAGACATAATGACGATTGCGAGAAAGGATGCATTTATTACGTTCTTCATTTCCATTGCATTGTAATTTTACCGCAAAGGTCGCCTTAAACTGTTTCACGGTTATGTGCGTATCATTAAAGTTTCATTAAATCCAACCAATACCCCTTATTCCTCCTTTTCAGGAGTGCGGTCGAAGTGGACATAGTTTTGTGGTGCGGGATGATAATCTGGATCGCTCCACAAAGTGCTCGAAATCATAAGGTCTGCACTTATACGGTTGCAGGCGATAGGCACATTATGGATACGGCACTGACGCAGAAGCATCTGTATGTCAGCTTCGTGGGGCTGCGGGTTAAGGTCGTCGATGAGGAAGACAGCAAGGTCGATTTCATGACGCACCACCATTGCGGCAATTTCGGCATCGCCGCCCATTGGACCGGAGTTCATGCACTGCACATCGGCAGTAACCCCCATTTCTTCAAATGCTTTCTTTATCAATCCACCCGTAGTGCCAGTACAGACAAGATGTTGCTTTGAAAGATATTCGGTGTTATAACGCGCCCAATCGACCATGTCGGCTTTACGGTTGTCGTGAGCGACAAGCGCGATAGTGAGTTTGTCTTTCATTTTGTTTAGTATTTTTGTTTAATCAATAACTTATTATTAAAGATAATTAGCTGAGGAAAATACAATTACTGCATGAGCGATTGTGATGATGTGGAAATGATGTGGCGGAATGAGTTTATTAAAGAGTGAAGATAATACAGTAATGTAAGATAGGAATAAGCCTGCGTACCATCGCTGAAATCCTCATATCCCATAGATTTGGAACGGACAGCAATAAGATGCTCGACAAAATTCTTGTTCCCGTCAATCATCTGAAAGTCAAAAGCCGGTTCAAGCATATCATCCATCATCTTCCGCAATGCCTGAATCTCGCATTTATCAGAAATGGAGATGCTGAATGACGGGCGGCACACTATGTGTCGTATCGTTTCTGCGATTTTTTCTGCCGATTCAATCATATAGCATACATATACGAGCCTTGAATTATTGTCGGAATTGACACCGAAACTACGCCTGACTTTATTATCCAGTGTGCATAAGAAGTCTGAACTAATCCTGTGATTCTTACAGGCATTTATGACATCGACATCGGCTAATGAATCCAGCGCGAGACAGATAACATTACGGCATGATTCGGCAACACATAAAACCATATCGTCAAAATTGGGGTTTCCCTTGACGGAAATCCCTGAATCATCTGCTTCCCTACGGTTTCTGCGTATCACGAGATATATGACAAGGAAGATGAATATTGTTAGGATTATCAGAAATAGTTTCATGCGATTGAGAGAAATTTGCTATGGAGATACTTTGCATATCCCCATAGCGTAACGTAAAACAATCTTTTTTACTCTAAAGAAGCAGATGAAAGCGCGGGGCGGCTGCGGAACTCCGAATCGCGGAGTTTTGCAAAGGCTCGGAGATATTTGCGGAGGGAAGATACCATTTCCTGCGTTTCCTGAAGCATATTGACATAGACATAAAGCACAGCCATAGCCGAGGTATCCCCGTCGCGCAACTGGTCGTGGGCACGATGGTAAGTGTCGGAAACAATATCCTTTATCTCGTCGCAGTGACGGCGCAGTACGCTGATGGCGGCTATATCGCCCGATTTCATCAACTCCAGTGTATCGTTGAACAGTGTGCTGATACGGGTGCGGAGCAGCTCACACTCTGTTGCATAGCGTGGTGGAAGCGGCATGAAATTGTTTTCCACATGCTCCTTGCACACCTCGTTGATGCGCCGCAGGTTATAGAGAATGTTCATGCACAGGTTGTTGCTCAGGTAGAACCATGTGCTTTTCTCTATTGCCATCTCGCGTGTCAGGTGGCGCAGGCATAGCGTTTCCTTGCGGCGCGCGTTTTTCAATACTGTTTTCTGTTTCGCCAGACTTGACTCCGCCTTGTTTAACACTCCGGCATTGTCACCGATGAAGGCTGCTGTAATGTCGCGGTATTTTTCCTCCGCGTATGCTAAGAATCCCTGTTGTTGCTCAGTGATATACATAAGCAGCAACGGCCAAGTCTGCGTTTTGTCCTGAGTGGTGATGATTGCCTGAAAAAGAGCGTCGCCCCCATTCTCAGCATCGTTTTTCTTGCTGAACCGCCTGTTACTGCGGATAATAAGGAAGATGGTAAGAGCTGCGAGCAGGAACATCACCCAATGACCTCCGTAGTGCATTGCGGCGACTATGATTCCGGCTCCAATGAAGGCTGCACCGGCGGTTAGGAACCAGCCGCCGATGACGGAAATCACGCCCGTGATGCGGAACACTGCGCTTTCTCGACCCCAAGCACGGTCGGCGAGAGAGGTACCCATTGCTACCATGAAGGTGACGAATGTTGTGGACAGCGGCAACTTGAGCGATGTGCCGAAGGCTATCAGGGCACCGGCAAGCACAAGGTTTACCGAACCACGGATAAGGTCAAATGACGCTCCCTGATCCATTATTGTTTCATCGACATTGAAACGACGATTGAACCACCGGCGTACACGCGGCGGAGTGATACCTCGCACCAAATTTAGAAATGAAAGCGTCCAGCGCACAAGTCGGCGGCTGATACGCGACGAGCCGAACATCTCGTCGCCTCCCTGTTGAGAACCGAGGCCGATTTCTGTCTTAGTGACATTCTTCGCCTTCTTCGATGTGGCGAGGGATACGACCATTATCACGCCCGCGCCAATGAGAAAATAAATTGGAGTATTTGCCGGACCGTTGAGCGAATCCATCAGGAATCCGTGAGCGTCGCCTCCGCCGTTGGCGATATAGTCCTGATATGAAGCCAGACCGCTCAAGGGAACACCGATGAAGTTCACAAGGTCATTTCCGGCGAATGCCATTGCCAGAGAGAAAGTACCCATAAGCACGATTATCTTCAGGACATTCACCTTGCATATATGCAGCAGTTGCATCAATATCGTGAAGAATCCGAAACAGCAGAGAATGATCAGTCCGGTATGGGCCTTAATCCATCCTTTGACTTCCGGGGTCATGAATGTAAGGTCTTTAGCGCCTTTGATAAGAAGAAAATAAACAATCGCTGTGGCGCAGATGCCTCCGAAAATCCCGATTTTCCATTTGAGATTGCTCCGGTAATTGAAGGAGAATATCATTCGGGAGAGAAATTGCACCACAGTTCCGAAGAAAAACGCTATCGCTACCGAAAGGAATATTCCGAGTATTACCGACAGGGCTTTTTCGGTGTTCAGCAGGTCGTTGAAACCGAGGTCGATACCACCGGCCATTTTTATCAAAGCCACTACAAATGTAGCTCCGAGAAGCTCGAACACCATTGAAACGGTGGTGGAGGTCGGCATACCCAGCGAATTGAAAATATCGAGCAGTATGATGTCGGTCACCATCACCGCCATGAAGATGCAGATGAGGTCATAGAACGAGAAATGCTCAGGTCGGAATATACCATGCCGGGCAATATCCATCATCCCGTTGCTCATCGCCGCCCCGATAAATACTCCGATAGAGGCGACTATCAACACTCTCTTGAACGATGCCGCCCGCGAACCTATCGCGGAGTTCAAGAAATTGACAGCATCGTTGCTTACCCCCACCGACAGGTCGAACACCGCCAGCAGGAACAGAAAAATCACTACACAGAGGAACAGTATTTCCATTGTTTTCTCAAATTACTTTTTTCAGTGCAAAGTAACCGGGAAAACATTTCATGAATATTTCAAAATCTTTAAGCTATTGTGAAACAATTGAGGCTGCATCAACGTGATACAGCCTCAGAAAATTGATAATTAGAAGATTTATTTGTCTCGTTTCACTGTATATAGGATATTGCCCTCCTTGTCAAGCATATTCAATCGGAGAGATTCTCGGTCGGCGTTAAGCACCGAAAAGCCGGGTGCGTCGCTTTTGAAAACAGTCCCTTCGATATCTCCGGGGACTCTTGTCTTTGAGCCGGAAGTGTTTACAACATAATCAATTTTTGAGCCGGGTTTCTTTATATACTGATAATTATGTATGTGTCCGCAGATATACATATCCACGTTATGACGGCGCAATATGGTGTCAACTCGTTTCTGCATATCGGTTCTTTCTGACTCAGACTTGTCGGTAGAAGCAAATATAGGGTGATGACCCACTACTACAATCCAGTCTTCAGAGGCATCAGACAAAACTGAATCGAGCCATTTGAGCTGAGCATCAGCATCCTGCTTTGTTGCATCAGGATAAGTGTCGGATTTCTTGCGATACTTGTCAATCAGCGGAGGAGTGTCAAGAAATACCACCAGCAACGATGTATCACCGTCCTTGAAGGCCTTGGTGTAATACTTCGCAGGCATATCCCAGCGACGCGACACTTTGGAATAGTCAATTACAGCCTGTGTGTTGCCGCGATACTCATGGTTGCCGCATATTGGATACCAATGCACCATCAGTTCAGGATGAGAATAGATAAGTTCGTAGTTGGTCATCCACAATGGGTCGGACACGCTTTCCACACCCTCATAGTGATGTGTGTCGCCGAGGGCAAGCACCGCATCAGGGCCTATCTGTTCAGCAACATCTCCCATTGTGGCCGCTACCTTCTTTTGGTCATAATACCCGTTGCGTCCAAGATCGGATGCCACGATGAGGTTTATATCCCCTTTGGGAATTTCGTTTTGTGCCCATGCGGTCAGGGATGAAAACATGACCGAGGCAACGGCTACTGCCGTGATGAATAATTTTCGTATCATATTGTCATTATTTGTTTTGTGATTGTCAGAATGAAACTTTTATGCCGCCGTTGATCTTCACTCCATAATACTCCTGCTGCATGGTGAGGTCTTTGCTACCTTGATAGTAGCGTAGCGGCTGATTCAGTAGATTTGTGCAGTCGGCATAGATTGTGAATTTTGTCTTCTTTCCGAATGTATAACTTATGTTGAAATCCATGTATTTCACGCTATCATAGTAGCGGTCATAAAACTTGCTTGCACCCATCTCATCAATAAAGTCCGAAGCATAATTGAACGATAGTCTGGCGGAAAGTCCGAATTTCTCAAAGTAGAGCGACACGTTGGCTGTATGCTCCGGAGAACCGGGAAGGCTCAATCCTTTCTCATTCTCGCGGCCCTCAAAATTGAAATCCGTGACTCTGGAATGGGTATAGGTATATGTTCCGTAGAGTCCGACACATCTTAGAGCCGGAGCAATAAAGCTGAAGTCGCGCTGGTAAGAGAACTCCGCGCCGAAGATATTGGCGTTACCGCCGTTCTTAGGCTGCGTGAACTTGGTCCACACGTGCCCTTCATATTCATGATTGAATGAAACTTCATCGACTATAAAGCCTTCAATCCGTTTATAGAAGAGGCCGGCTGATACAAGTCCGATGGATTTCCAATAATATTCCGCGTTGAGGTCTATATTGTGCGAGGTCGTGGCTTTAAGTCCCGGATTGCCGATTACGATTTCGTTGTCGCCACGCTTGATGTTCATGCCTGGCACCAATGCCGAATACTTAGGACGGGAAATCGACTGATTATATCCCGCACGTATCATGAAGTCCTTATTGACATCCCATTTGAATATCATGGAGGGGAGGAAGTTTATGTAGCTTGACGATTCAGGGTCGGTCTTTGATACTGTACCCGATTCGTCATCATAAATTCTGCCGGTATAACGCAATGCTGTGTTTTCGACCCTTAATCCACCGGTGAAGTTCAGATTATCTGTGATTCTGGAATCAAGTCGGATATAACCTGCTGTCACGTTCTCTCTGGCATTGTAGTTTCCAGCAAGTTCTTCGGCAACCTGCGCCTTTTCAAACAAGGAGGCATCATCAAGGTTGAGGCTCCCCAGAAACTGTTTGCTTATAAATGAACCTGTCTGATAGCGGGATGACGGCATGAAACGGTCGGTGGATTCATTAACCGAATGTGCCAAAGCGTCTTTATTGAACCCCTTTTTATCAACAGGGGTATATTCATAGTAATCGATCTCCTTATCTTTTGTCTTGTTTACAAACTTGAAACCGAATTTCAATTTTGAACGGTCGCTGAGGCGAGTCTTGAAATCAAGCGACGCTTTCAAGTCCTGTTCCGTTATGTCTTCCTGTTGCTGAGTGAGGTCTTTAAGAGAGAATTTGTCGTCAAGGAGCATTGTCGAACCCTCGTCGGGTGTTGCGAAAGGTGTTCGCGGATTCGACAGATCAAATGAAAAATGCTGCTTCTTCAACCGGAAGTCTATGTATCGCTCATTGGGCCTTTCTTCGGAGGCATGTGCATATCCGATTCTCCAGTCAAGGCTCAGGAAACCGAGCCGGTTTTCACCACCGAGGGTAAAATCCATAGTACGCTGACGTTCGAGACGCGCATTGCGATTATCGTGCGATCCACCCTTTGTCTGGACACGTACATCCGCGACTCCGTCAGGTGTGATGTCTTTCAAAGTCGTGCGATAACGGTTTTCCCAGTCGTTGCGGTTGTTGAAAATTCCCTTGAACCATATTTTATTGAAATCATTGAATTTCCAATCCGCTGACAACGAATAGCTTTGCCGCTCACGTGTGACGTAATACTGGCGTATCTGGTAATCAGATAGATAGAGTTTTCCGGCATCATCCTTTCCCCAGATAAATTCAGTATTGTAAGAACCGGACGGGGCGTTATTATAGGAAGCCGAAACCATAATGCCAAGACGGTCATTGAAGAACCGGTTGCCTATGGTGAGACCGAAATTCATCTGCGCTTTCCGGCTTATCCAGTTGTAACCGGTCCCCGCTACGGCGTTAAGTGTAAGTCGGCGGGGAGAGTTCTTGGTGACAAGATTTATCGAACCGCCTATCGCATCCCCGTCCTGATCAGGCATCAGAGTCTTGTTGACTTCGATAGTCTGAATCATGTCGGACGGAATAAGGTCAAGTTGCACATTGCGAATGTCACCTTCTGCCGAGGGGATTCTTGAACCATTGATGGTCACGGAGCTGAAATCAGCGGGTGTGCCGCGAACTTGTCCGAAACGGGCTTCTCCCTGATCATATTGCACGTTGATACCGCTTATACGCTTCAGGGCATCCCCTATGTTTGAATCGGGGAACTTGCCAATCTGATCAGCCGAAACGATGTTTGTGACATTTATGTTGCTCTTCTGCGCGTTTATGGCACGTTGCTGACCCGAAAATACACCTGTCACCACAACTTCGTTGAGCTCTTTGGAGGAGTCTGACATTATAATATCCTGCGTTACATCCGTGTCTGCCAGAACGATGGCTTGGGATACCGGGACAAAACCCAGATATGAGATATTCAGTCTATGAGTTCCTGACTCAAGGTTGGAAAAGGAATAGAACCCATCGGCATCAGCCACTGCTGAATGGGCTTTGCCATCAAGAATGACAACAGCGCCAGGGAGAGGATTGTGTTCATTGTCCAAAATACGTCCCTTGAGCAGGCGGGAGCCGCCGGAGTCCGCTCCCTGCATGGTTAAGCTTATGGCAAGCATACCCACGATTAACGAAATTACTTTTTTCACTGTTACTGTTATTATTGGTTTTCAGTGCAAAAGTACTTTCGTATGATTTCATGGATTTTTCATAAATATTAAAGTATCGTTAATTGCGATAATGCCGACTATCTACTGAGCGTTATCTTGAAAGACAGGCCGCCGGTTCTGACATTCTCCGCTGTTATTGTACCTCCGTGAAGCATGACGGCATTTTTGACTATTGACAAGCCGAGGCCAGTGCCACCGGCGGCGCGGCTCCGGCCCTTGTCTATACGGTAGAACCGCTCGAAAAGGCGGGGCATATGCTCTTCGTTAACCCCGACACCGTTGTCCGATACGGTAATGACAATCTTTTTGACATCTTCATAAAGCAGCCTGATTTTAATTGTGTCACCGCCGCTGTATGCTATGGCATTGTCAATAAGGTTATTGAACATCGCTTCTAATAGCGATGGATTGCCTGACATTTCGAGCGTCCTGACAACATCATTCTCTATGACTATCCCTTTTGATCCGGCTATGATGTCACGGTCACTGACAACATCACTGATAATCCGGGAAAGATCTACATACTCCTTCATTATTGTAGCACTGCCGTCGTCCATTCGAGTTATAAGGGCTACATCCGCGAGAAGATGCTGTAACCTCTCCGCGTTCATCAGGCAGCGTTGTAGAAATAAGTCGTGTTTCTCGCTGCTGATGTTCTTATGTTCCAAAAGCGTTTCCACACATACCTTTATGGATGCGACGGGTGTTTTCAGTTCGTGATTGATATTGTTGGTAAGCTGTTTTTTTATCCGTTCCTTCTCCTGCTGTTCGTGGAGTGCGGCATTATGTTCCCTGTCACGGTCAATGTTAGCTTGTTGCAGGCGGGCATAGATACGGACGATATTATTTGATATTGACCCTAATTCGTCACTTGGGAAAGGCTCCGAATCCGAAATCTTAATACCGCTCTCAACATCTTCTGCAAATTTTTTAAGTCTGGTGATATGCAGCCCGACTCGTCTGGTGGCAAAATACCCCAGCACACACATGACCAATGCGACAGCTCCCATAACCCAAATAAAGTTGACATCCGGATTCAGTAACCCGCTCAACGATATTGAATAAGGTACTGCCGTGCGGACTATGTATCCGTTATCGCCTTTGGTGGCTGAATAAAAGTAAGAATCGCCTGTGCTTTCGCTGTGACGGCGCACTGTGTAGCCGGATTTATGTGCAAGAGCCTGTCTTATCTCTTCACGGTCAAGATGATTCTTGCCGGGAAGCGAGTCGATTGAATTGTCATAGACTACCGTTCCGTCATTCTTTATCACGCTTACCCTTATGTCATCGAAGGGATGGAAATCGCGCAGACTGATATCCGATATGTTTTTACCATGTTCCAGTTCCGTAAGGATATAGGTGTTTATCATCTGAAGCCGGGTGTTCATTTCATCCGCCTTGAACTCTTTTTCACGGTGGTATTGGAAAGTGATGAAGCACCCCACGAGAAGTAGAGAATAACCGAGCAGCCAAAGGAAAAGCCGCTGCGGATATGTGAGCCTATTCGATGAATCCATAACCGTAACCTGAACGTGTGGCTATATTCTTGCCGTACTGACCGATTTTCTGGCGGATACGGGTGATGTTGACATCCACCACGCGGTCGAGCACCACCACCTCATCAGGCCATATTTCTTTCAGCAGTTCGGCACGTGAGAAAACCTGCCCGATATTCGACATCAGTTTCAGCAGAATCTCGAATTCCTTTTTTGGCATCTTCACCTCACTGCCATCAACATGACAGGTACGGTTTCGCTTTGACAACACAAGCCCCTTGTAACTTACCTCGTCGTTTGCCGTCGGTGGAACCGCCGCATACGCCGATGTGCGGCGAAGCACCGTGCGGATTCTTGCAAGCACCGCCTTCAGCGAGTAAGGCTTCATTATATAGTCGTCGGCTCCGAGGTCAAGCCCCTTTATCATGTCATCTTCGGTGTCTTTTGCGGTGCAGAATATTATCGGCACCGAAGCCGTGGCTGGATTCGCCTTCATTATGCGGGCAAGCTGGGTGCCGGAAATCTCCCCCATCATTATATCAAGGAGTATCAGGTCGTAACCCGAAAGGTCATGGGTCAATGCTTCCTCGGCACTGTAAGCCGTTGCCACCTCATATCCTTCGGCTTCAAGATTGAAGGCAAGGGCATCGCAAAGCGTTTCCTCGTCATCGACCACAAGTATTCTTTTTGCTTTTTCCATATTGCAAAATTAGTGAGAACTCTCCAATTACAGGGCTATCTGTCAAAAGTTTAATGAAACTTTAATAATATCAGCCGATTTAATGATAGTTCAACAAATCTGAAAAATTCATGAAACAATCTGACCGTAATTTTGCCCCCGAAAATGATAACGAAGATTTATATGAATTTGAAAAGCTTACCGCTAAGTCTTACACTTGTCGCCCTCGTCGGATGCTATGCCGACATGGAAGCCGGCATAATAAAAGGAACGGTGTATGACGGCGGCACTGACGAGCCGCTGATAGGCGCGTCTGTCATGGCCAATCCCGGCAACAATGGAACGGCAACAGACATTGACGGCAATTATACCCTTCGGCTTCCGGAAGGAAAGTATGATTTTTCCGTTAAGTACATCGGTTACAGGGACACAGTGATAACACGACAGATACCCGCCGGTGATGAGATAATTACATTGGACATCCGCATGAATCCGGACGCCACATCTCTGGCCGAAGTGACTGTTACCGCTGTCGCACGAAAGGACACCGAATCCGCAATGATTGAGGAAGAGAAACAGAGCGATGTGGTGCAGACAGGAGTGTCGGCCCAACAGATAGCAAAGACTCAGGACAAAGACGCTTCGGAAGTGATACGCCGTGTACCGGGTATCTCAATCATAGACGACAAGTTCGTGATGGTGCGCGGACTCTCCCAGAGATATAACAATGTGTGGCTCAACGGAGGCGCGGTGCCAAGTTCAGAAGCAGATTCAAGAGCTTTCTCATTCGACATAATACCGAGTTCACAGCTTGACAACATAGTGATTGTGAAAAGTCCCGCGCCTGAATATCCGTCGGATTTTACCGGAGGATTCGTTATGGTAAGGACCAAGTATCAACCGGCGAAAAGCGGATTTGACATCTCGGTCGGCACCTCATTCAATGACATGACACATTTCCGCGATTTCAAATACTATAAAGGCGGAGGCAAATACTATTCAGGTGGATTTGATTCTCCATTATTGACTTATTCCGGTTTCCCGAACCGTATCGACCCGCTCAACAACGGCTTCAACAACGACTGGAAAGTCTATGTTAAGAAGCCGATAGGCGATCTGAAAGTCAACGCCTCATACAGCAACCGCTGGAGATTTGAATCCGGGTCTTCTCTCGGATTACTGGCAAGCGTAAATTTCTCGGACGCATACCGCACTCTTCTTGATATGGAGAATTCCCTTTACGGGCCATACGATGTGACCAACGACAGCCCCGTATATCTCCGCAAAGCGACCGACAACCAATATACCAATGACCTCAAACTTGGCGCACTGCTCAATCTCTCTTTCCTCCCTCAAAACGACAGACACCGTTTTGAATGGAAGAACATCTATAACAGAATCGTCAAGAACCGTTATTCCGACCGCACGGGATTCAACTCGCAGCCTGACAACATTCAGGACATGGAATATTATTACTCCACCCGCAACACATTCAACACCCAATTTACAGGGCGGCATGAATTCAGCTCCGCCTCCCTTTGGGACTGGAGTGCCGGTTATGCCTATTCCGACCGGGACATGCCGGACAGACGGCTGATCCAACTCACAGACCGCACCGACCAAAGGATGGGTATTTACCGCATAAGCCGTGAATTTACAAGACTGAGGGAACACACGGCATCACTCAATACCAACTATCGTCACGAATTTGATTTCGGAGCAATAAAACCGGTGTTGAAGACGGGACTATACGGAGAGTACCGCAACAGGACATACGATGTCCGTGAATTTCAATACGGCTGGCAACCCGACAATAACCTTCCGGACGGGTTTATGTTCAATCCGGATGTTACGGGTGAGGTATTGATACCCGAGAACTATGGCCCCGACAAGCTCTATCTGTACGAGAATGTCAATTTCCTGAACAGCTACAAGGCAAGCAGCCGACAGATTTCGGGATATGTCGGTGTCAACATTCCGTGGCGTTCACTTACAATCTACGGTGGTGTAAGATATGAATATGTCGATCAGTTGTTGAGAATGAATACCCGCCAGTCGGAGGAAAGCCTTCAGGACACCCATTATTACTATAAGGATTTCTTCCCGTCGGTAAACGTGAGCTACCGTTTCAATGACAGACATCAGGTCAGAGCCGCCTACGGACGCACCACAAACCGCCCTGAGTTCCGTGAACTTGCGCCTACGGTTTATTACGATTTTGACCTCGGAAGCAGCGTGATGGGCAATTATGACCTCAAAGCCGCATATATTCAGAACATAGACCTGAGATATGAATGGTACCCGTCGAAGAACGAGATTGTTTCGGTGGCGCTGTTCTACAAGAAATTCACCAATCCGATTGAATGGACATATACCGTTGCCGGAGGCACAGACCTCATCTACTCATATATCAATGCAAAAGGAGCTGACAATTACGGCATAGAAGTGGACATCCGCAAAAACCTCGGATTTATCGGTCTTGACGATTTCAGCCTTTCGTTCAACGGCTCGCTTATCAAGAGCAAAGTGACATTTGACAAGGGCAACAACATCGACCGTCCGATGCAGGGACAGTCGCCGTACCTGATCAACACCGGCCTGTTCTATAACCGCGACAGATGGTCGGCAGCTGTACTCTATAACCGCATCGGCAAGCGAATCGTCGGCGTAGGAAACAAATACGGAACAGGCGTTGATGGTAACGCCCGCAACATCCCCAACTCCTACGAGATGCCGCGCAATTCATTGGACATATCGTTTGGCAAGAAATTCGGTCATTGGGAGTTGAAAGCCTCGGTGCGTGATGTTCTTGCCGAGCGGTACCTGTTCAAACAGATTGAGGAAGTCGAAGTCCTCGGTAAAAACAAGAGTATCGAAGAAATAACCCGAAGCTACAAGCCGGGACGGAATTTCAATCTATCAATAACATACAGTTTCTAAGAAAGTCATATCATGACAGAAGTTAAACCAAAACCCATTTCAATGGAAAGAACAAAAAAACAGACCGGCCGTCATATCATGATGGCGATGGCTTGCGCCCTGAGCCTTCTCTCCGCAAGCTGCTCATCCAATAATGATGAGCCGACCCCCAATCCTGTTAACCCCGATGTTACCTACAAAGGGAATGTCGCTTACAGTGCCGGAATCGTATTCAACGGCGATGAACTCGGCAACGGTACCCAGAACTTCCACTTCACAGGCGATGTGAAGCTCGAAAAAGGCACATACCTTCTCAAAGGCTGGGTGTATGTCGATGAAGGCGCACGCCTCACTATCCCTGCCGGAACGGTCATCAAGGGCGACAAGGGCACGATGGCGGCTCTCATCGTCGAGCCGGGCGGATACTGCAAGATGCAAGGTACAGCGGACGAACCTATCGTCATGACTTCGGCACAGGCTCCCGGCCAGCGTCGTCCCGGCGACTGGGGCGGTCTGATAGTCTGTGGCAAGGGCCTGAACAATCAGGGTACGCAGCAGATTGAAGGTGGCCCGACAACCATTCACGGAGGCAACAACAAAGCCGATAATTCAGGCATATACAGCTACATCCGCGTGGAGTTCGCAGGTTATCCCTTCGACACCGACAAGGAAATCAATGGCGTTACATTCGGCTCTGTCGGCAGCGGCACACAGATTGACCACATACAGGTGTCATACTCCAACGATGACTCCTTCGAGTGGTTCGGAGGATCGGCAAATTGCTCCTACCTCGTCGCCTACAAGGGGTGGGATGATGACTTCGACACCGACAACGGTTTCGACGGCGAAGTGAGCTACTGCCTCTCAGTGCGCGACCCGCGTATCGCTGATACCTCGCAGTCAAACGGCTTCGAGAGTGACAACAACGCCAGCGGTGCTGAAACAACACCCTTCACTTCGGCTCGGTTCCGCAATGTCACACTCATCGGGCCCAAGACAGTCAAGAACTCCGATTTTGTCAACAGCAGCGACTATATAACAGCGGGCAATATGTTCCCCGACAACGGTTCAAAACTCGGTCAGTTCCAGTCTGCCTTCCAGATTCGCCGCAGCAGCAAACTCAACATATCCAACGCCCTTGCAATAGGCTGGCCTATCGGTGTGATAATCGACGGCGAGAAAGGACAGACCGTTTCTTACGCGAAGTCCGGCGGCTTCAAACTTGAAAACATAGTGTTTGCCGGAATGGATGCCATAGGCACCGACAAGAATAAGGAATACAGAGACTATCTTTTCGATTACCTGACCGGCACGGAAGACCGCAACCAACCCTCGTTCTCACACACATTCTTCCTCGGCGGCTCAGGGAACCGCGTTATGGACGAATCCGCGCTCAATCTTTCCGACCCATTCATGACAGGACAGAACTGTTGCCCCATGACGGAAATAAGCGACGGCAAAGGCGGTTATATCGGAGCCTTCCGCGATGCTTCCGACAACTGGATGAAAGGCTGGACCAATTTCGACCCTCAGAACACCGTCTATTGATAACATAAGGATCAACAACAATTCAAGAAAATAAAAAAGACTGTTTTAATTTCTGCCGTCAGTGCAATTCTTTTGCACTGCACAGCGTGGGCACAGACTACTGTTACGGTCGATTATGACAACTATTCGACGCCAGCCGCAATGCAACTCCGCAGAACGCTTGCGGAAATGCAGTCATCGGGTATGCCTTACAGCATAGCCATGACTGTCAACGGCGACCCATGCACCGGAATGGGATTCGCATGGTTCACCAATCCCGGAACAAAGAACGGAGAGGTTCAAATTGTGGCGAAAGAGAATGCAGTTCCTGCGGATTTCGATAATCCCGACATGTCATTCCCGGCCGCAGTGCAGCAGGTCAACGGCCTCAACTATTCCATCGAAAAGAACAAACATTCCGGCATAGAAAGCAATATCAAGGTGGATTACCTGAGCCATAAGGCAAAAGCGGCTGGCCTCACTCCTGCTACCACATATTCCTATCGTGTCGGTTCAGCCGATGGATGGAGCGAAATCGGTACCTTCACCACGGCATCCGCCGACAAGAACGCAGGTTATTCATTCATCTATATAACCGACACACAAGCACAGAATGACGAGATGTTCAACGTGTCGCAGAAAACCGTACATGCAGCACGCAAATTGGTCCCTGAAGCAGCGTTCATACTGTGTAATGGAGACCTCGTGGAAACATCCGGGTCGAACAACTCCGAATGGGAATACGAACAGTGGTTCTCAACCATGCAGGACATATGGCTAAATACACCTCTTGTCGTCACAATGGGCAATCATGACATCAGTGGCAACCGCAATTTTGCCTATCACTTCAACAATGACAATTCGTACAATGAGAACGCAGAGGTTCCCACCGATATGGATGGTACCGTATTCTCATTTGTAAGAGGCGATGTCCTGTATTTGGTTATGAGCTATGAGAACTGGAATAAGCCCGGTTATCTGGACAGTCTTGGCAAATGGATGCGCTCTCAGGTGGGAGCCCATAAGGATGTCAAATGGAAAATTGCATCTTTCCACAAGAATATGTTTACAGGCAGCCGCTCACATCAGGATGATGCCGATGGCAAAGCTGTCCGCGCCGCCATGCTTCCTCTATTTGCCGAACTTGGAATAAACATGGCTTTTCAAGGTCACGACCATATCTATGAGGTCATTGGCCCAGTAAACAACACTACAAAAACGCTCGCATCTAATGGCGTCGAGGAAGTTCTGACGGTTGGAGAACCTGGTGCAAGAGAAAATATGACAGGCCGTGAAGGAGGTGTTTTCAACACGGCTGCCGGAACTCTCTATTTCCTCAATAATTCGGCCGGTAAGAAGAAGTACGAACCTCGAACTGAGGAAGAGATGATTGCTTCTTATTCCAAGCATGAAATCGAAAACTACTGGGGTTTGTTTTCGGGTAAATTTGGACAGACCGGTGAACCGACATTCAGCCGCGTTGATGTCACTCCTGAATCCTTCACAGTATCGACTTACACAGTTGATGATAATGGCAATCCTACTCTGTTTGATTCTTTCAAGGTAATTAACAATCCTGACGGAGCCGGTATAGCCGATGTTGCCGCCGAAACGACGGCTGATATCAGATGGGACGCTGCCGGTTATATACGAATATCTAATATTGCCCCAGAGTCAGTCGATGTCTATGACATAGAAGGCAGAAATGTATGTCACACCCAATCTGCCATAATCCCCACGGATAATTACACAATCGGTTTATACATCGTGAAAGCATCTGCTCAAAACAAGACATATACAGGGAAGATACTTATAAAGTAAAATATAACTTCCTCTGGGAATATCGCTTAGAAATAAGTGAAGGCTGCGTCACAGTGACGTGGCCTTTTACCATAAATAATAACCAATATTACAAACATGAACAAGATCCTCATTGTAGAGGCATCTGACTCCGACCGTCGGCTTATGTCGGGCTTGCTTGTCAAGTCCGGCTACGAGCCGATTGCCGTCGAGAGCATGGAGGCAGCAAAAGAGGAGGTGGCGAAACTGCCGCCCGGCGCGGTCGTGGTAACGGCGATGAAATTCGTCCACGGCACCGCGCAAGAGTTAGTTAATTGGCAAAAGCGGGAGGGTTACAAATTTCCCGTGATTGCCATAGTGGATAACATGAATGCCGTGGATCTTCTTTCGGTGATGCGTGACGGTGGAGCCGTGGATGTGATACAACGACCGGCTATCGACAAGCAGCTCATTGAAACGGTTGGCAAATATGCAAAACCTGAGAGCATTGTAATCCAGCTTGACAATGCCATGATTCCGCGACGGAGCGCGAAGTTCAAAGAGATTGAACAATCAATCGAGCGAATTGCCCAAACCAACGCCAACTGTATCATCTTCGGCGAAAGCGGCATGGGCAAGGAGCAGATTGCCCGACAGATCTATCTCCAAAGTTCTCGGACACAGAAGCCGATAACGGTAATCGAAGCAGGTGGAGCCGAACTTGTAGGGCTGCATGACCCGACATCCGACCGCAACGAGATGTATAACCGCATCAAGAGCTACTTCCAGAACGCTGCCGGAGGAACAATCATCCTGAAAAATATCCAGCTTCTCAACTTCGAGAAACAATCGGTGTTCCTGCATATTCTCTCGGAGGAACACCCCGATGTCCGGGTGATATGCACCGCCAACGCCACACTGATGAAGATGCTTGCCGAGGAAGATTTCCGCGACAACCTTTTCTATATGTTGCGCCAGTCGGGTATCACAGTGCCACCCCTACGAGAGATGACTGAGGATATTCCGGACATTGCCGATTATCTTCTCGCCACATACGCGCAGAAGACTTCCCAGACGAGAAAGCGGCTCGACGCATCTGCAATCAAGGCTTTGAAACTGTATCCGTGGCCCGGAAACATACGCGAGCTGAAAGACACCGTGCTAATGGCTGCTTTCCATGCTGACGGCGATACAATATCAGCCGACGACCTTGTTTTCAGCGACATACTTCCGGAAACCGCCGAAGACCTGACCCACCGCAATCCGAAAGCAGAAAAAGACCGCATCATAAGGGCCTATATCCGTGCGGGCACATGGAGAGGTGCCGCGAAACTGCTGAATGTGTCTGAAAAGACACTGATTCAGCTCCGTAAAAAGCACCATATCAATCCCGACGGAGAAATTGAGGCTTGATTACCTCGATAAAAATGCGTAACTTTGCAACGCAAATAGCAAAGAATAGTGGCTGAAGAGTCAGTCACATCAAAAATACAGGATAACATAACTTCCGCATAAGTTCTATTGAGAATCTGCAAAATTCATAATGGTGAGCTTGGCGTGATGCTTATGCTATGCTTAAAGCATAGCGTATAGTATTCAAGCTATCACCATAGGCATTGCAGAGCCTTCAATAGTTAGCGTAGATATTATACGCTATTTTTTTGACCCTATCTAATCTATTGACAACACTCAAATCCTTTACCTTTGGAAAAACACCGTTGGTTGTTCTCCAACAGTCAAGATTTAACATCAAAATTATTCTATCACTGAAATCTTCAATATTTCAGCGCATTGCAACTTTAACACTCCTTAAATCGTCGTTTCTGAAATCCCTGCGGTTATAATTGCAAACGAGGCGCAATCCTCGACAAGTCTAACTCAAAACACATATAACCGTATGGAAGGAACAACTCCCCCAAACACCACGGGCTTCAGCAGGAAGCCCAGAAACAGAAAGCGCATCAACGGGCGCAAGTCAGCAACCCGCAAGTCCGGCTTCAATCCGTTAGCCGATATGCCTCACGAGGCGAAGGTGTGGATGTTAGGCTCGATGTTTCTCATCGCCGCCGCCAAGTTGCTCGGACCCGTTATCGGATTCGAGGTTCCGGAACCCCGCAATGCAGATGCAGCCGCCAACTGAGCCTATGGAGCAGAACGACACGCACGAGGCGGACTTCAAGACAGCCGCAAACGCATACGTTTCACTTGTGGAGCAGCGCGCCAGAAGTCCCGGCCGGTACCCGACGGGAAACAGACCGCGATTATACTTTCACGGAGAGCCGATTATCCTTCTCGAAGACATCGTTACCGGGCTTGATGTCAGCGAGAAAACAATAAGACGCTACCGCGACGCAGGAAAAATCAAGGTTTACGAGAGCATAGAGGGCAATATCAAGTTTGTGCTTCAATGCGACCTCGACAGGTTTCTCGAAAACTCCTTCATCAGTTCGTCCCATCCAGACTATAAGACTGTGAAGAAGAAATCAACCAACGGCGGAAACGCCAACACAACCACCACTAAATCATAATTCTTTATGGACCAAACTCCCGACCAGCAGGAAGTGCTGATCGCCCGCGACAACACAAGCGGGCAGGTGGGAGCAGTCGTAGGGCAGAACCCCGACGGCACTCCCAAAATGGCGGATGTCAAATCGACGCCATTAAGCGAACTGATAAAGTTCAACAAAGGGCAGAACCCCCTCGAAGCGTTCATGTCGAATTTCATGCGGCAGGCCAGGAACCCCACGCTGTTCAGCTTCTTCAGATTGCAGGAAGACAAATACGAGCTTGTAGGCCCCGCAATGGCAGACATAATCAAGAATCCCGGCGACAATGCCGAAATGCTCAAACCTTACGAGGTGGAACTGAAAGCCCCCGCACAGGCTGAAAAGCAGGAACAGGCACCGGCGCAGGCACAGCAGCCGCAGCAACAGGAAACGGCCGGCATCAAGCAGCCGCCTATCGACCGCGACAGCATCGACTGGGTCAAAATCGAACAGCAGTGGGGCATAAAGCGCGACGACCTTGAAAAATCAGGGGCACTCGACCAGATGGTCTATAACCACAAGTCGCCGCAGCTATTCACGGTAACGCCTCGATTCGGCGACGAGACATTCTCCCTTCAGGCGAAACTCTCGTTCCGCACCAACCCCGACGGCTCATATTCACTCGTGCCTCACTTCATCCGCAATGAGCCGCAGCTCGATCAGGAATTCAAGGGCTACACTTTCACGAAGGAGGACAAGGCGGAACTCCGCAAGACCGGCAACCTCGGCAAAGTAGTTGAACTCGCCGACCCCAAGACAGGGGAAATGAAGAAGTGCCTCGTGAGCATCGACAGACTCACCAATGAGATAGAGGCCGTGCCGGTGGATAAAATCTACATCAAGCCTAAAGTCGCCAACATCAACCTCGATATGCAGGCTATCGGCATACTCAAAAACGGCGGCATGATACGTGAGCAGCACGTGGAACTCCCCAACGGTGCCAAATTCACGGCCGACCTGCAATACAACGCCGCAAAACGCGACATCGTGTTCGTCAATTCCGATGTTTACCGCCAGAAGCAGGAACAGAACAGCTCCCAGCAACAGCAAGTCCGGGACTCATGGCACAATCCCGACGGCTCCGTCAAGCGCCTCGAACACTGGTGCAAGCTGCCGCTGAATGAACAGCAGCAGGCCGATTACCTCGCAGGCAAGAAAGTCCTCGTAGGCGAGACCAAGGACAAATTCGGCAACGACTGCACCGTCTATTTCCAGTACAATCCCGAAAAGCGTCAGCCTGAGACCACGCGGGTATATCCCGACCGCGACAAGGTCGTGGGCATCGCCGAGGAAAGCAAGACCCAGTATGCCGTTAACAATAACGGAGCGACCAACGAGGCGACCAAGAATGTGCAGGAGCCGCTCCAGCGCGGGCAGACCGCACCGAAGGACGAAAACCAGCAGAGGCAGCAGCGTAAGCCGAAAGGCCCCAAGCCTTGACCGCCACTCACCGCGCATATTCCACAATCAGTTTTATACTGCGATTCACCCGACATGATTGCCGCCGCATAGCCGCGATTCCAACCACTATGTCCACACCAAAGCTATAAGTATCCCAACCTGCGGCCAACCGTGTCAACCCGAACACAACTATCCCCAAGTCACGTGGATGGGTGACCGTCCCCGTGACTTTCATAAAATCACCCCTAAACCCACATTAAATTTATGATTCTTATTATCTGCGAGAATATTCTCGCCACCAAGACCGTCGCCCTTTCTCTGGGCGCGAACACCGAAGCCGCCAACGGCATCTACACATCCGACACTGTCACCGTCGCCAACATCCCCGCACGTTTCATCCGCCAGACACCGCTGTGCGAACTGGCCGAGGGAGAATATCCCTTCATTCCCGACAAGTTCCGTATGTCGGTGACGATGAAAGAGCTGGAGCGACAGCTCAAGCCCCTGTTCCGTGAAGCCGGGGAAGTGGTGTTCGCCTCCGACGGCGGAGCGGACGCACAGGCACGCTTCTTCAACATCTGCCGCCACTTCCGTGTTGGATGTCCCCGCAGTCGTATGTGGCTCACGCGCCTCAGCTACGGCGCCATACGCGGAGCCTTCCACTTCCGCGAGTCCGGGCGACACTTGCACCGCCTCGCACAGACCGGCCTTGTGTCGAAAGGCATGGACCTGATGTTCACATACAACATCAACCAGACATTTCTACATATCGGACTGCCCGAATACGCCCTTACCCGTCAGGAGGCAATCGCCCTTGACTATGTGGGCGACCTTACCGGCCGTTTCGATAACTATAACGGTATCCCCGACGGACATTCAATCCGTGTCAATGTCAACGGCGGCGAGGGATTTGAATCCGAAGCCGTCTGGGAGTCCGAGGAAGACGCCCTCGCAGTCGCAGACGAAATCCCTGTCGGTGAGACGGTATCGGCCACGCTGACGGTTGACGAGACCGACCGCTTCAATATCCGTTTCCACACACTGCTTACGCTCCAGATGGATGCCTTCAACAATCTCGGCTTCATGCCGTCCCAGACTCTCAGACTGGCACAGAGCCTTTATGACAAGGGTCTTATCTCGTCGCCACTGACACGTTGCTCGCATCTGCCCGAAAAGCTCCGTGGACATATCCAGACGGTATTCCCCGACACGCCCGGTTACCGCTGGGGCGAGAACGACGCGACCATCGACCACCACGCGATAATCACTCTCCGCGCCATAGACCAGGAACTGCCTGAAAAGGAGAAGCAGCTCTACTGGCTCATATTCAACCGCATGAAGGCGGTTGTGGAGCAACAACCGAGCCGCAAGTATGCCACCGTCGAGTTCAAGATAGGCGAAGCCGTGTTCTACCGCCAGTGGGAGCTTACCGGAGAGGCGTATGCAGTGACCGAGACGGGCACGTTCCAGACAGGCGTTACAATCGCAGACGCGGCGGTATATCCCTGCGATGCCCCGGTAGCCGAATCCAACGCCCTCACCGATGTGATGTGCGCTCTGACCTCAAAGGCGGAGTATGTCGATGAGATGATGCACACCAACGTACCGTACACACTGGAAACCGGCGACTACGGCAGCGCACTGGACAGCCTCATACGCAAGGGACTCGTCACCCTCGACGGCGACGATGTGTATCTCTCGCCCGTAGGCCAGTATGTCTATGACGAGTTTGCCGGCCGCGAGTTCGCCGAAATGCTGCTCACATGGCAGTTCGAGGCCAACGACCTCTACGAAGGCGACCAGACGGGACGCTCCGTAATCGAAGGATTCTCCAGCTCTCTGTTGTGTATGGTAGAGACAATCGACCCCGAAGCCGGAGAATAAACCGCTGTAAATCGCATTTCTATCAAAAATAACCGGCCAACCATAGCCGAAAATCGGATAGAAATCGCTAACTTTGCCACTGAATCGCAGTCATAAATTTTATTTTTGATTGTGGATTTAGTGGTGAGGCAGCGGGAGGGATACCCGCTGCCTTTTTACAACCCTTATCAATCCACCACTAAATCCCCTGAAATTTATGTCAGAATTTATCCAGATTGAAAGGTCTGTATTGGAGGAGATTCTCGATCGGACTGCATATCTGCGCAAGGTAATAACGGGCCTTTACGAGCGAGTACGCAACAAAGAACCTGATGATTGGCTTACGCTGGAACAGCTTTGCGAGTTTCTCAATATCTCTCCTTCAAAAGCACGTTCTCTGAAGAAAAGCGGACGTATAGGATTTGTAAAAAGCGGCAAAAGTTATCTTTATCTCGCCGATGATGCTTTTCGCCTTCTTGAACGAGTAGAAGCTATTTCTGATGAAGGACAACATTCGTAAATGTGATATTGAGAATTTCTATGCCGACAGTCTGGCGATACTTGAAATCGTAGAAAGACTGAACGAAGGAATCCAGCCATTGTTTTTGGGCAAAAGATTCTATACAGATGCCCAACTTGCGGAAAAACTCAACATTTCAAGGCGTACCTTGCAGGAATACCGTGACAGCGGACTGATAGCCTACTATCGGCTTGACGGCAAAATACTATATGCTGACGACGATGTGGAAACATTTTTGAAATCCACCTATAGACCCAGATACTGAACATGAAACGCGGCCACCGGAATTTCCCGATGACCGCGTTTCTGTTTAGGATAGTTGTTGTCAGATGATTTGAAGTGTGTTGAACTTGCTCCGCATCGTAGCCATGCCATCATACACGGCTTGATCCTGCATCTTCGCGTAGATTTGCGTTGTCTTTATATCGCTGTGACCGAGCATCTTGGATATAACCTCTATTGATACGTTGTTGCAGAGCGACATAGACGCGAATGTGTGGCGGGCAACGTGAGTGGTGAGATGCTTCTTGATTTTTGCCAGATCAGCAATCTCTTTGAGATATGCGTTCATCTTCTGGTTGGTTATCACAGGCATCACCACTCCCTTTTCCTTGACAACGGGATGCCCGGCATATTTGAGAATGAGCTGACGAGGCACCTCCAGCATGGGCACGATGCACATCTCTCCTGTCTTTGCGCGGGCTTTGCGTATCCATGTGTTGCCCTTGTCATCATCTTGGATGTTGTCGTATGTAAGGGCCTTCATGTCGCAGAACGCAAGCCCGGTGAAACAGCAGAATACGAAAGTGTCGCGTACTATCTCCAGACGGGGCAGCTCTTTCAGGTCAAGATCCATAATGACCTTGAGTTCAGCCTCTGTCAGAAACTGGCGCTCGCTGTATGTGCGCTGATACTTTTTTCCGATGAACGGGTCATGGGAGATCCACTTGTGTGCCAGCGCATACTGCAACACATTTTTTACACAGCGCAGATAACGGACGGCTGCATTGTTGGCGCATCCTTTCTTCATGCGTAGAAAATGCTCGAAATCATCAAGCATACCGGATGTTACCTCCTTTATAGGGAGGTCGAGGACATTGTATTGGAGCTGGAAGAAATCCTCCAGATAGTCGGCGCATCGGGTCCAGCGCTGATAGGTGGGCTTAACTATGTCGCCACGGTCGAGTTCCTCCTTGCGTTTTTCGTTAGCCTCGCGGAACACCTCACACATCATCTTCGGCTTTTCCATAGTGCCGAGATAATGGGCTTTAAGGATTGCGGGATTGACCAGCTTGTTCTCGCGGATCAGCATATTGTGGATTTCACAGAAACGGGCACGCACAATTTCGAGGAATTTGTTAAGTTCCTTGTCGCGGCGCGATGTGCCGTCGCTCATGTTGCGTTTCTGGTTCCAGTGCTTTGGATTCACGGAACGGCCGATTGTAAACTCGGTCATCTGCCCGCCGACCGAGATGCGGGCGTAAAGCGGATATTCGCTCTTGTCGGTCTTTGGCTTTCTGGCGTAGAAAGTCAGGGTGAAATAAGAATCGGATGTCATTTCTCTGTGGGTTTAATGGTTATATAAATATAATCATTTTTACCGACATATCAAAACTGAGAAAATCATCTGACATAGCAATACAAGTCATTCAGGATACTCACGCTCTATATGTGTGCAAACCGTGAGCCGGGCTCACTGATTAAAATAGCGCAAAGTGCGGCAATCAGCGTCATGAAGTTGTTTTAGGCAGGATTTATAGTTAAAGAATATTTCAAGAGTTAAAGAGTGTTTATAAACTCTGAAAATTGCGACCTCAACCGGGTCAAAGGTTCCATCCTGCGCTCAAAACCCCACTTTGAGAGGCTTGATAAAGGGCTAACAGCCGATAACTCAGCCGACTCACTGATGATTTCTCCTAACCGTGAGTCGAATTACTCACAAACGTGAGTACTCACTAATGACTCACTCACAACCTCTGCATTCTGCGTAGAACTGAAATTTCAGCAAATTAAAAAAGCACTGAAAATCAGGTGATTTCAGTGCTTTGCGGCGATTTGCCATTTTGTCTTGTGACCCCGGAGAGGCTCGAACTCTCGACCCACTGATTAAGAGTCAGTTGCTCTACCAACTGAGCTACGGAGTCATCGTTGACGCTTCGGCGAATTCTGTCTTTGCGACGCCTTTTCGCTTTTGCGATGCAAAGTTAGAGAGTTTTTTTGAAACGACAAAGAGTTTTGAAATATTTTTTAATGACTATCTACATTTTCCCATCCCCACTAATCAATTTTATATTCTGAGGCCCGGAGAGCCGAGATTGTCTGCAACCCCAGGCTCGGCCTACGGCCTTCACCTGGGGTAGAGAGGGTCCTCAGCATCTAAGCCTCGGAGAGGCGATGTTGTGGTGCCGGATCTACGAAGGTGAGGAGTTCAGTAAATAGTCATATATTTTTCGTTCGGGTACCGGAGGGCGTCACCGGAACCAGTACGACTGAAAACCGACAAACAGAAATCACGTCCTCACGCGGTTGCGGTAAGCCTGAGGAGACATTCCCATTATACGCGTGAACAGACGTGAGAGGTAATACGGGTCGGAGATGCCCACTTTATGACATATCTGGTTGACGCGCATCGATGTCTCATCGAGCAGGCGGCAGGCCTCAGTTACTTTCAGCATATTGAAATATGCCATCGGGGCGTGGCCGGTGCGCCGGCGGAAAGCCGCCGCAAGATACGACGGAGAGATCCCGGCGTAGTCCGCTACCGAACCGAGTGTGAGCGTCCGCTCAATGTTTTCGGTCATGAAATGAAGTGCCGCATCGACCGGGTCGACTGCCGAAACCGGAGCCGGACGAATCGCACGGCGATACTGGCTTATAAACCGCAGCGACCCCAGATAGTGGTGGAGCAGCGACGTGGCGAACCCGAGGTTTTCGATGGAAAAACCGGCCGACAGCGTGTTGAAAATCTCCTCAAAGAGGTTGATGCGAGTATGGATGCGCGAGTCGGCGTTGAGATCCACTTCGCGCGGCGTAGACGCACCCTCGGCATAAAGCGGCGCAAGCGACCCGCTGAAATGAATCCAGTAGATTGTCCAGGGGTCGGAGTCGGCGGCGGCATAAGAGTGAGGCTCGCCGGGTGGCAGAATGAAATATCTGTTCGGTCCGACATCATAGGTACGTTCACGAAGGGTCATGCGCCCGTGCCCCTCCACACAATAGATGAACACATATTGCCCGATAGGCTCCAGCCGTTCGCGGAAATGGTGCGATGCACGCGGGTAATACCCTATATCGGTAATGTATAGCGCGGCCAGCAGCGGGTCGTCGGCCGCCTGGTCGATAATAATCTTGGGGAGAACGAGCGTACGCTCGCCCACGAATCCGTCCTTCAGTTTCATCAGCAAAACAAAGATGTGGCGTTTACAGTGCTAAGTTACGGATAAAATAATAATATCGTCCATCTATTTCGTCGGATAATACATTTCCCGTAGTGGAAAAGCACCGTAACTTTGCGGTGAAAAGAAAACCATCAGGTATTTAACCTATTTCATGCCATGAAAAATCTCAATAGTAAATTTGTCTATTTCATTTGCTCCGTCTCTGCCATGGGCGGCCTCCTGTTCGGCTACGACTGGGTGGTAATCGGTGGCGCCAAACCTTTCTACGAAGTGTTTTTCGGCATCGAGAACTCCCCCTCGCTCCAGGGGCTGGCCATGAGTATCGCCATAGCCGGATGCCTTGTAGGCGCCATGACGGCCGGATGGCTCGCCGACCGCGCCGGCCGCAAGCCAATGCTCATTATGGCCGCGATACTGTTTCTTGTGTCGGCCTACGCCACAGGAGCCGTCGACACCTTCACGCCATTTCTTATAGCGCGCCTCATCGGGGGCGTGGCCATCGGCATTGCTTCCGGGCTCTCGCCGATGTATATCGCCGAAGTGTCTCCCTCGGCCATACGCGGACGTCTCGTGTCGCTCAACCAGCTTACGATAGTGCTCGGTATCCTCGCCGCACAAATCGCCAATCTTCTGATTGCCGACCCCATCCCCGGCGGTCTGACAGCACCTCCCGCCGATTCGTGGAATGTCGCCATGGGATGGCGCTGGATGTTCTGGGGCGAAGTCGTACCTGCCGCAGCATTCATGATAATGGTATTCTTCATCCCCGAGAGTCCGCGCTGGCTGGCTATGAAGGGTCGCCACGGCGAAGCTCACGCCGTACTGAAGAATGTAGGCGGCGCGGCCTATGCTGCTGCCGAGCTCGCCACCATCGAAGCCACTGCCGCCCCCAGGGGAGAGTCAGGTGGCCTGAAAGCACTTTTCAGCCGCGGGATGCGCCCCGTGCTTCTGCTGGGCGTAATCGCCGCCGTGTTCCAGCAGTGGTGCGGCACTAACGTAATCTTCAACTATGCGCAGGAAATCTTCGCCAACGCCGGCTTCGACCTGGGCGACATGCTATTCAACATCGTTCTCACGGGTATCACCAACGTGGTCTTCACCTTCGTGGCCATCTATACGGTCGACCGCATCGGGCGCCGTGCCATGATGCTCGCCGGAGCGGGCGGTCTCGCTGCCATCTACGCCGTGCTCGGCACGTGCTACTACTTCCACGTCACCGGCTTCTTCATGGTGGTCCTCGTGGTGGCTGCCATCGCCTGCTACGCCATGACGCTCGGACCCGTCACCTGGGTGCTCCTCGCCGAGATATTCCCCAACCGCGTGCGCGGCATCGCAATGGCCGTCTGCACCTTCGCCCTCTGGGCCGGATGCTTCAGCCTGACCTATACCTTCCCGCTTCTCAACGCCGGCCTCGGCAGCTACGGCACCTTCTGGATCTACGCCGCCATCTGCGCCGTATGCCTGTTCTACTTCGTGGCTCGTCTCCCCGAAACCAAGGGGAAGACCCTCGAACAGATTGAGCGCGAACTCGTGAAATAACAAATCGAAAAAGTCATAATAAACCCATCTACAGATTCTTAAGTAACTGGTCGAAATTATTTTAATATTTCCGGTCACTACTGTCCACTAAAAATGGACGTGGTTAAAAATTAAATAAATTTGGTTCACTTGAATCACAGAGAACATTGACATTTTTGAAATTCGATTTGTCGAACAGGTCACGCAGACAGGTTTTGTCCGTAAGCGAGATGCCCAAAATCTGAAGGACTTCGTAGATGCTGCGTTCCAGTTTCATATCGTGCTGCACTATCGCCACAAGGCAATAAGTGATTATGGCACAATAGATTTGGATGCGGACTGCATTCTCGGACGTACCCCAGAACTTCTTGATTCGCAGGTGCTGTTTGATCCATTTGAAGAACAGCTCCACGCTCCATCGGTTGCGGTAAAGCTCGGCGATTGTCTCGGCTGAAGCCGTCAGATTGTTGGTCAGGAAGATGTATCTGGTGCCGTCCTCAGGATCTATGCAGACTACCTTCCGGAGCTTTTCGGGATAATCCTTGACGCTTTTATAAACCGTGAAGAAGCCGATAGAGTCGGAGACAACGCTCGGAGGAAGTCTACGTTTCCACGTCTCGGGCCTGAATCGGACATTGGTTTTCGCTCTGACGACGAAGAATGCTCCGATGCGGTGGATGGTATACAGATTGCCGAAATCGTTGTAGCCACGGTCGAAGATGTAATGCGCCCCGGCTTCGTAAGGTATCTCAGGCATCGCCTTTGTATCATGCACCTTAGCCGGAATAATATGCACGAAAGCAGGCACTTGCGCTTCTACATCATAGAGGGTGTGCATCTTGATGCCGCCCTTGTGCTTACGGAATTTAGCCCACTCGAACACCGACAGACATAGATCTATGGTTGTGGAATCGAAAGCGTAGACATGGCCGTCAAGCTCGAAAATTTTCTGAATCCTACGTTTGCGAGCTTCCGCTATCATGAAAAAGGCGAACTCCTCGAAGATGCGGTAATCCCGCTGCTCGTTGGTCTTGCTAAGATTGCTCCGAGTCACGGACTTCCCGATTCCGAGATGGTAGAGCTTTCCGGCATGGGCCTCCATGGCAACGATGAGATCTCGAAGGCTCTCGCGGTTTGACAGCTGCCCAAACATCAGTGTAAGTAGCTGATTCCAATATGTATAACTCTTTACATACTTGTCGCCATCATACTTATCAACTAAATGTCGGAACTTGTCATTGTCGAGAAACTTGACTAATTGGGCGAAAACGTATTTGTCTTTAAGCATAACAGTCTGATTCAGACTGCAAAGTTAATTTCAAATCGTCGCACCCAAAAATCCTTCACAACAAATTGAATTTCAATAATTTCAAAGAACTCTTATGATTTTTTAGTGGACACTAATGATTTCCGGTAGGAAAATTTTCAGGAGATTTTTCTCGATGAAGAAGGAGTGTAGATGTCTACACGACTGATGAAGAGAGGAAAAGATGCGAAAATTTTACCGCGGAAATGTTGAAATAATTAGATCAGGAAAGTATAAAATAATTTTGAACAGTTTCTTACCAATGGCAAAAGCATGGAAAGAGCAAGTGGTGATTCCCACCTACGAGGCCGGAACACCCGAAAAGAATCCCATTTTCCTTGAAAAGCGCGTCTATCAGGGCTCGAGCGGCGTAGTCTACCCCTACCCCGTAATCGAAAAAATCGCCGACGAAAAGACCGACCATACCTACAACGCCGTTTTTCTGGAAAACGAATATATCAAGGTGATGATTCTCCCCGAACTGGGAGGCCGCGTACAGATGGCCTACGACAAAATCAAGCAGCGCCATTTCGTATACTACAACCATGTGGTGAAACCGGCACTCGTTGGTCTCGCAGGGCCCTGGATTTCAGGCGGCATAGAATTCAACTGGCCCCAGCACCACCGACCCAGCACGTTCATGCCCGTCGACACCACAATCGAGGAGCATGCCGACGGCTCCGTCACGGTGTGGGTCAACGAAATGGAGCGTATGTTCCACCAGAAGGGGATGGCCGGCTTCACGCTGCGCCCCGGCTGCGCATACCTTGAAATCAAGGGAGTGCTCTACAACCGCACCGACCTGCCGCAGACTTTCCTCTGGTGGGCCAACCCCGCCGTAGCCGTCAACGACTACTACCAGAGCGTATTCCCGCCCGACGTCAACGCCGTGTTCGACCACGGCAAGCGTGCCGTAAGTTCCTTCCCCATCGCCACCGGCACATACTACAAGATGGACTATTCGGCCGGTGTCGACATCTCCAACTACAAGAACATCAAGGTGCCCACCTCGTATATGGGCGTCAACTCTCGCTACGATTTCGAGGGCGGCTATGAGAACGACACTCAGGCCGGAATGCTCCACGTAGCCTCCCACCATGTGTCGCCCGGCAAGAAGCAGTGGACCTGGGGCAACGGAGACTTCGGCCGCGCCTGGGACCGCAATCTCACCGACGAAGACGGCCCCTACATCGAGCTGATGGCCGGCGTCTACACCGAAAACCAGCCCGACTTCACCTGGCTCATGCCCTACGAGGAGAAATCCTTCACGCAGTATTTCCTCCCCTACCGCGAACTGGGTATCGTAAAGAACGCCAGTAAGGACTTCCTGATGAACATCGACCTCACCGACGGCAAAATCACGCTGAAGGTATTCGCAACCTCGCGCAAGCAGGCGAAGATTACACTCGCCACCACCGACGGCTCCGTTCTCCTCAGCGAGATCGTTGAGGCGTCGCCCGAGGCTGTCATCGAGCGCACCGTCGAGGCCGGAGGCCACACTCTGGCCGATATTAAGCTGACGATTGAAGCCGACGGCCGCACAGCCCTCACCTGGGAGGCCGAACCCGACGAAATCCGCCCGATTCCCGACGCCGCCGAGGCCGCTCTCGAGCCTCAGCAGATCAAGACCGTGGAGCAGCTCTACCTCACCGGACTGCATCTCGAGCAGTACCGCCACGCCACCTACAACCCCGTGGAATACTACGAGGAGGGTCTGCGCCGCGACCCCGACGATGTGCGCTGCAACAACGCCCTCGGTCTGTGGTACATCCGCAAGGGCCGCTTCGACCGCGCCGAGCGCTATCTCGCCAAGGCCGTGCGAATCCTCCAGAAGCGCAATCCCAACCCCTACGACGGCGAGCCGATTTTCAATCTCGGCGTGGCCCTGCGCTATCAGAGCCGCTTCGACGAAGCCTACGCCCGATTCTACAAGTCCACCTGGAACGGCGCCTGGCAGGAGGCCGGTTACTTCGAGTGCGCACGCATCTCGCTGATGCAGGGACGTCTCGACGATGCTCTCTACGAAATCGACCGCTGCCTGATTCGCAACACCCACAACCACAAGGCGCGCGCCCTCCGCGCAACCATCCTCCGCCATATGGGCCGCGGCGCTGAAGCCCTCCCCTTCATCGAGGAATCGCTCTCAATCGACCTCTTCAACTACGGCGCACTCTACGAGAAATATCTCATCGCCGGCGACTCAGAAACGCTCAATACGCTCACGTCGCTGATGCGCGGAGAATGCCACAACTACGACGAGACAGCCCTCGACTACGTAGCCGCAGGCTGCCACGACGAAGCAGCCGCCCTCTGGGCGCTCGCCGAAAAAGAGGGTGCCATATCGCCGATGACCTACTATTACCTCGGCTGGAGCCGTCTCGCCCCAGGCGACAAGGCAGGCGCGAAAGCCGCATTCGAAAAGGCTGCCGCCACACCCGCCGACTGCTGTTTCCCCAACCGTCCAGAAGCTATTCTGGCTCTGCGCGCCGCCATGGAGGTAAACGAATCCGACGCCCTCGCGCCGCTGATGCTCGGCAACCTCTACTACGACAAGCGTCAGTACGACCTCGCCGTGGAGGCATGGGAGCGCTCAGCTTCCCTCAACCCCGGCTCGCCGATGGTATGGCGCAACCTTGCCCTGGCATATTTCAACAAACTCGACCGCCACGACCAGGCGCTCGAACTGATGAAGCGCGCCTTCCTGCTCGATACCACCGACTCGCGCATATTCATGGAGCTGATTCAGCTGCTTAAGCGCATGGAGACCGACGCCGAAGGCCGTCTGGAACTGATGAGACGCCACGCCGAACTCGTCGAGGTGCGCGACGACCTCGTGCTCGAGAAGGCCACCGCACTCAACCTCACCGGAGCCTACGCCGAGGCAGTCGACGTAATTGACAACCGCATCTTCCACCCCTGGGAAGGTGGCGAGGGAAAAGTCTCCGGCCAGTATCAGTTCGCCCGCGTGGAGCTTGCAAAGCAGGCCCTGGCCAAAGGCGACCACACCGAGGCCATACGTCTGCTCGAGGAATGTCTGATATATCCCCACAACCTCGGCGAGGGAAAACTCGAAGGCGCGCAGGACAACGATTTCCACTTCCTCCTGGGCGAGGCCTATGCCGCCGCAGGCGACACCGAAAAAGCCCGCAGCCACTACGAGGCCGCCACGCTCGGACCCGTGGAGCCAGCCCCGGCCCTCTACTACAATGATGCAAAGCCCGACAAGATTTTCTATCAGGGTATGGCGCTTCTGCGCCTCGGACGCACCGACGAAGCCCGCGGCCGCTTCCACCGCCTGGTGAATTTCGGCGAAAAACATATCTTCGACGATACGAAAATGGATTATTTCGCCGTATCTTTGCCCGACCTCCTTATCTGGGAGGAAGACCTCAACGTGCTCAACCGCATCCACTGCAACTACATGATGGCTCTCGGCCACTACGGCCTCGGCGACATGGCCCACTGCCGCCGCTACATCGACCGCACCGCCGAGCTCGCCCCCGAGCACGCCGGAATCCGGGCATTCGAGTCGTTCATCAAACTTGAATCCGAGAAATGAAACATCTGCTCTATCTTGTTATCGTAGCGCTTCTGTCCGGCCTCATTCATGGGGCCGCGGCGGAAACGCTCGACCTTTCAGGCCGCTGGACCGTGGCCCTCGACTCGCTCGACCGCGGGATGGCCGAAGGATACACCTCCACCGATTTCGCCGACGCAATCAATCTTCCCGGCACCACCGATATGGCCGGACTCGGCACTCCTAACGCGCTCAAGCCGGAACTCGCCAAGCCGGAACTGCTGCGCCTCACGCGTCGCCACAGCTACATCGGTCCGGCGTGGTATACGCGCATGGTCCTCATTCCCGCCTCTATGGCCGGACGTCCGCTCGATATCGAGCTGGAGCGCGTGCTATGGTCGAGCGAGCTGTGGGTCGACGGCAAGAAGGTGGAAGGCTTCAACGAAAGCCTCACCACGCCCCACCGCTTCACCATCCCCGAAGGACTCTCCGCCGGGAGCCACCGCCTCACGCTGCGCATCGACAACCGCAAGCGCTACGACATCTCAGTCAAGGAGCTGGCCCACGCCTATACCGACGACACCCAGACCAAATGGAACGGCGTGCTCGGCCGCATGGAGCTCTCGGCCCGCGAGGCCGCGACCATCACCGACCTCCAGGTCTACCCCGACATCGCCCGTCCGGACGTAAAGGTAATGGCCGAGGTTGCCAACAACACCAGCCGAGATGTATCGAAAAATCTTAGACTTTCAGTCAGCGGCCCCGACGGCATCAAAGTCGCCGGAACCGACCGGAAGGTGAAACTGCATCCGGGCGCCAACCGCGTGGAGTTCGACCTGCCGATGCCGGCCGACACAAAACTATGGAGCGAGTTCAACCCGGCGCTTTATACCCTCAGTGCCTCCACCGGCGACGATTCAGCCGATGCGACTTTCGGCATGCGCGAGATAGCCTCCGAAGGGAAGCAGATCAAAGTCAACGGCCGTCCGGTGTTCCTGCGCGGCACTCTCGAATGCTGCGTGTTCCCGCTTACAGGCGTTCCGCCTACCGACGAGGCCGGGTGGGAGAAAGAGTTCACCACGGCCCGCGAGTGGGGTATGAACCATCTGCGTTTCCACTCCTGGTGTCCGCCCGAGGCCGCATTCCGCGTGGCCGACCGCATGGGTTTCTACCTCCAGGTGGAACTCCCCTTCTGGAGCGAATCGCTCGATCCGGAGGACACCGACGTGAAGAATTTCCTGCGTTCCGAGTCAGAGCGCATCCTCCGCGAATATGGCAACCACCCCTCGCTCTGCCTGCTCACCGTGGGCAACGAGATTCGTCACGACTTCAAATGGCTCAACGAGCAGGCTGCCTATATGAAAAGTCTCTACCCACGCCATATCTACGCCACGACCTCGTTTACATTCGAGCCCGACCATGGCGTTCGCCCCGAACCTGAGGACGACTTTCTGGTGACACAGTGGACGGCCGACGGCTGGGTGCGCGGCCAGGGCGTGTTCGACGCCGAGCCGCCAGCCTTCGACCGAAACTACGCCAAGGCGATGGTCCACGTCGACAAGCCTCTCATTCAGCACGAATCCGGCCAGTACGCCATATATCCGCGTATGTCGGAGACCGAAAAATACACCGGGACGCTCGACCCGCTAAACTTCAAGGCCATCCGCCTCGACCTTGAGCGCAAGGGGCTGCTGCACCTCGCCGACACCTTTACGCTCGCCTCGGGCCGCTTCGCCGCCCTGCTTTATAAGGACGAGATTGAGCGCTCGATGAAGACTCCCGGATTCTCCGGCTACCAGCTTCTCGGCCTTCAGGACTTCCCCGGCCAGGGAACGGCGCTCGTGGGCCTCGTGGATGCCTTCTGGGACTCCAAAGGGCTGATTGAGCCTGCTCGCTTCAGTCAGTTCAACGGCGCGGTGGTGCCTCTGGCGAGCTTTCCCAAGGCCGTATACTCGGGCTCGGAGCCCTTTGAGGCCGACATCGACCTGATAAACTACTCGGCTTCCGACATTTCCGACGGCCGGCTGTCGTGGACGCTCCGTGCCGCCGACGGCAGAGCGGTGGCTTCCGGAATCCTTCCGCTTGCAACGGCTCCAGTGGGCGAACTCTCGCGCGCCGGACACCTCAGCGCCCACTTCGGCAATACTGCAAAACCTGACAAATACACCCTGGAGGTAGCTCTTGAGGGCACACCCTACACCAACAGTTGGTCGCTCTGGTATTATCCTGAGATTCAAGCTCCGGAATCGGCCGCAGTGGTTCAGACCGCTTCGGTGGCCGAGGCCGTCGCAGCCCTTGAGCAGGGGAAGAAAGTGCTTCTCTCGCCGCGGCCCGATTCCGTAGCCGGGCTTGAGTGTAAGTTTCTTCCCGTGTTCTGGAGTCCGGTTCATTTCCCGAAGCAGGCCGCCGGAATGGGCATCTACACCAATCCGGACCACCGGGCCCTGGCGTCGTTTCCTACCGACATGCACACCGACTGGCAGTGGTGGCATCTGCTCAAACGCGCACGCACGCTGCAGCTCGACTCGCTCACTGCAGCCGCCTCTCAGCGCCTTATGCCGATTGTCGGGATGGTCGACAACTTCGTCAACAACCGCAATCTCGGCCTCATAGCCGAAGCGCGCTGCGGCAACGGCACGCTGATAATCAGTTCAATCGACCTTCTTTCGCCCGACGCGGCAAAGC
>ERZ773224.150-NODE-150-length-94069-cov-5.872434_pt1 | contig 94069 bp, 77 predicted proteins | sample MGYA00580526_ERZ773224 | MGnify/ENA primary metagenome ERZ773224 (study PRJEB29015, sample SAMEA2737743) | human gut metagenome | biome: human gut; feature: human-associated habitat; material: faeces | place: China | collected 2012 ... | reverse complement strand
ACTCCTTGTATAATACTGAATCTAATTATATTCCTTAACCCTTTATTTGTCAAGCTGACAAACTAAAGCAGAAAAAGCGGCAGGATTTCCCCCTGCCACTAATCATCTGTTTATGCAAAAATAATTTCCTTTTCCACAATCTCCCTCGCACAAGCCCTTATGTTATTGAGGCATCCTGTCCATTCTAAGGCGTTTTCTGCCTTTAGCTGTTCCGTTATGCCCTGTGCCTGTTTCATACCCTCTATGAGCCTTTCAAAGCGTTCCTGTGCCTGTCTGTTGATGTCGGCAAGGTAGGCGTTTAGCCTGCCGCTTGTAAGAAGATTGGTGTATGTAACTTTACGGTACTGTTTTAGATAATCTAAATGCCGTTGCCCCCAGATGCCTATTGCCTGTTCTTCTTCGGCGGGTACAGTTAAGCACGGTATCAAATAATCCCCTTGCCTTTCGTATTTGCCGCCCAGTTCCTCAAATAATGATTTTGCCATTGTCTGTTACCTCCACATTCTTTTTTATTTTGAATGTCCGCAAAATCCGTCCTACATCAGCCGGGCGCCACGGTACGTCTATATGGTGAACCGCTATCAGCCTCTCCTGCACATTTGTCCCAATTCCCAGCTTCATGGTGGAACCTATGAGTATTCTCACATCACCTACATTGAATCTCTTCTCTATCTTGGTCCTCTGTGCTTCAGTTGCAGCCTCATGAATATAGGCGATATCGTTCTCTGGTACACCTCTTTTTACGAGTTCCCCCTTTATCTCATCATATATGTTAAAGCCATTCTTCGGCGTAGAAAAATCGCAAAAGACTATCTGTGTAGTTCCAGGATAAGCGTAATATAACTCTGTCAGCTTTTCCGCACAGCTGCTGCACTTATTATCTGCATTCTCACCCGCAGAATCCGGCTGAACAAGCCGTATATCAAGGGCACACTTACGGCCATCAACTGTTATCTTGAGCAGATTATCTTCCTTTCGATTCACCCTGCGGGATCTTATGGCTTCAGTTCTCTCCGCCAGATCGTCAATATATTTCTTCTGCACGTCCGACTTTCTCACAAGAACATCCTTATATCCGTTAAACTCCGGCAGTTTCATATCTCCATCAGCGATCTGATAAAAGTCGCACACATCGCTGAACATGGCCATGAGTTCAGGAATGTTATGGAATTTTGAAAATCTGGTTGTGAATCTGAAATTCTTGGAATCTACATCGACCTCAAAGCTGTGAACCTGCTCACAGAATGTATTTATCCAATCATTGAAATGGTCAATGTGACACAATTTGAGTTCTACAGGCTGGAGATATCTCTGCAGCACATACAGATCTGCCAACGAGTTGGTTATCGGGGTTCCCGTCGCAAATATTACATGCCCGGAATCCAGGCTCTGAATATACTGAACCTTCTCAAGCATACGGTTTGCCTTTGTCGATCCTGAACTGTGCATACCGACTATATTCGACACACGGCCTTCTATTGTTATGTTCTTATAATTGTGTGCCTCATCCACAGCCAAAATGTCTATCCCCAGCTCATCAAAGCAAGCTGTATCGGAATCCTTGAAGCTCTCTCTGTATTTCTCATACGCTGTGTTCATACGTCTAAGCTCCGCCTCTGCCCTCATCCGTTCACCGTATCTGCTGCATCTGGATATGTAAGCTCTGAATTCCCTGAGTACCTCTTCTTTCTTCGCAAACATATATTCTCTGCTGAGTGTCAGCATGTCAAATGATGAATATGTCATGATGATCACTTCATGATTGGATGACTGTATCTTGCTTATCGTCTCTGATCTTTTGGCTGGAATAAAGTCCTTCTTGGGAGATACCATCAACACTCTGTCTGAGGGATACATCTGCCTGTAACTGTCGCACATAGATGAAAAAGTCGTATTCGGCACTACTATCAAAGCTTTATGTCCAAGTCCTATCCTTATCAGCTCATGAACACCCGCACATATCTCCAGGGTTTTTCCACTTCCCACCTCATGTGCCAGCAGGGTATTCTTTCCAAGTAAGATATGTGCAATGGCATCTTTCTGATGCGGATACGGTGTAACAACCGGAGCCATATCTGCAAGTTCCAGAAAACTGCCATCATAGCTGCTGCATTTGTAACCGTATTTTTCCATATATAGTTCCTGCAGCTCCGCCTCACGTTTCGGATCTCCATGCACAAAATCCTGCCACGCATCCATTATCAGCTTTTGTTTTTCCTGAGCTGCAAGGGTCTCATCCCTGTTGATAACTCTTATCTCTCCATCACGGTCAGGGTTGGGTATGGTATCATACACCACTACAGGCCTGGCATTCAGCATCTTTTTTATGATAGCTATTGCCGACATCCGCATCGTTCCATATACATAATTGTTATTCATATACGCCACAGATGCCGAAGTATCAACTGTCCACACTCCCCGGAATTCATCATATGTGATCTTTGGTCCTATGATCATATCCAGAAGTTCTTCCACAAACTGTTCTATATAATGCGTTGGCACCCAGCTTGATCCAAGATTCACATGAATATCTGAACCCTCAACCATGTCTGGCAGCTCCCTTCTTAGAAGTGTCACTGTGTCATACATGTATTCAGTCTCCATACAAAGTCTGACCGCAGATTTTAGCTTCTTATACAGATTGCCACGCAGAAGCTGCTGCCTTGACACCCATGATACCGATATGTCTCTGGATTCTTCATATTTATCAGGGTCAAGCCATATAACTGTCCCCTTGAGATCTTCTGTTATTTCTGATTCTGTGGCGCCAGTGAGCACTTTCATATAATCCAGATCAACATATCCCTTATTGCGCATGGATAAGATAAATGAATCCTTTATACCAATCCCATGGGACTCTGCACCGTCCTCATCTGACTTGTTTTTATCTGATCTGCTTTCATCTGCTTTGTCTCCTTCCAGGTTATCGCTGTCCAAGTCATATAGAACACCCACATCGTCCATATCGGCCCAGACATCATCCTTTGTCGACATATAATCATCTGCCCATATACTCATAACATCAACCTCCACATTGTTGAACATCAACCGGTCTAAGTACTACGCTCTTTTATTATTCTCACGCTGATTTAATTTTATCAGCTGGGCGATTATTTGTTAGTAAACCTGTAGTGTAAAAGTGTCCGATTTTTGGGGCATATGAAAATGTAGACGTAAAACATAAAAAAGAACCTATACATTAGTATAAGTTCTCTTTCATTATATGTATTCATCTGTTTTGTCTTATAATGATAACCAATTTTATAATATTAATCAGCCTTTACGGATAGAGTTTGGCATCACCATGGTTTTGGTTCTTGGTAATATCCATTTGGAGCTGTATATGTTATTTCTATTCTGGCTGCCTCATTATAACTGCTACGCCTAATATCCACATTAGATTTTGTACCACTCGGATCAATCGAGAATTTCTGCATAATTTCATTTTTCAAGCCTATAGCAATTGCCCACGATAATGCAGTCTGTTCCAATGGATCTTTTAAGTTTTCGCAATTATTTGAAGTGAAATTAAACTTGCTGCTCTCATTATATTTCCATTCAATATCAACACTATTTTTAAACACTCTATATTCAAACGATACATTTACCTTTTTATCAAAACTTCGCCGATCAGCATTTATAATCTTATAAAATAATTTGCTCCACATCATATTCACTATTTTTATTGTTGAAGAATTTTCCAGATATTTCATAGCCAATTTTTCAGCCTCATTTTCAAATTCTTCTCTATATTTCTGATTTTTCCGCTTTTCCTCTTCTCTAACCGCTGCTAAACCTGCCTCACACTCTGAATGAGCATTATTTGCAAGTTTAACAAATATCTTATCACGAAGTTTCCCTATCACCAATGCCACCAATATACATAAAATAACTATTACAGCCCAATAGGTACACCCTGTTTTCAGACTTGATTTCGTAATAGCCATTATACATCCTATTATAAAACCACATGGAACTCCAATTAATATCCCAACACCTACTTCTTTACCATCTGATCCTATCTTGTAATATTTTGACATCTTTCTATATTCTTCATCTTTAATCTGGCGTTCAGAACCCATTGCCTCATTAAAAGCAATATCTTCATAATCATCTGGAAATAAATTATAGTCCATTTTCCCTCTTCTCAGATAGACTGCAATCTCTTTATTGATCTCATGATTATTGCGTCATCATCTGTATGTTTATTTTTCATCAATATCTTCTTAAATTGATACTTGGCTGATGCAAGAACAATCAATTTCTGCAATTCACATAATGACATATTCCTCTGCATGTAATCCCCTGTCATCTGCACATTTGCGCCATAACAATTAGGACATAATTGTTCTATTGCACATTTAGAACACTGAATGGATTCTGTATATTCAAACGCAAAATCTTTCTCAGTTTTATTCACATATTCCTTTGCCACCCTGTCGCCCAATGAACTTGGAGAAAAAGCCTGACACGGATATTGTTTTCCCTCTGTGTCATACGCAATCAACTGTCCACCCATTCCGCACCATTTTTTGTTCTCATGAAAATCTACAAGCATGAGATTCTTGTTAAGCAAATCCGATGGTCTTAATTCAGGATTAGCAATATAATAATCAATTACTTGCTCTAACTCATTTTCTAATATTTTAAGATTCTCATATTCCCAGATTATTCCCTGTGCAAATGATATCTTGGGCTGAAGTCCCTTTCCCACAATAAATTTTATTCCATCACAAAGAAATGGCAGCGTTTCTCTTGATATGGTCATCTTTACAGTTTGCTCCGGCCATGTTCTCGCAAAGAAATCCAGATCAATACTGTCAAACGAGCCATCCCTGTTAATGTTGTGCATGTTTCTATTTCCATCCACACTCAAACTGCAAACAAATTTATTCCTTCTCTCATATAACCAATGCTGTATTTCGCCATGTACCAAGGTACCATTAGTTGTAACGAAATAAGTTACATTCTTTTCCTTCGACTCAATATATTCATATAATTGCTGCATCAGTTTGAATTCTATGAACGGCTCTCCACCAAAAAACTCAATAATATAACTGTTATAGCTATCATCAGCCAGTTCCTTATCAAGTATCTCTTTAGCACGTTCATAAGATATATGGCGCGTACTTTTAAAATGTTCAAAACAATATGAACAATTTAAATTGCAATATTCAGTCAAAATAATCATTACATGTTTTTGCATCTGTCACCTCTCACATTTACCCACCAGGCATGAGACAAATATTCATTTGCCTCATGCCTAATATTGTCTTGAAATGTAAGTCATTTTATCAGCCCGACAAAAGTATACAACCCTCATATGTACCAGTACATCCAGCACCCGTACATTCTCCGGCACATGTTCCACCGCATGGACATGGCGAAGCATACGCTACCTTCTTCTCATAGTTTAGCATAGAAACATCTTTGAATGTACAAATCATCTGATCCAAAATTTTGTTTTCATGTTCATTCAGCATAAGAGAACTTCTCATTCATCTCACCTCTTTTCTTTAGAGAATTATACTTTAACCAATTAGGGAAATTTTGCTATAGGACTTTGAACACAATATAATAACTAAAAATATATATGACTACTATCCAATCTCCCCATAATAAAATATGTATAAGCTGATATTTTATTTTTATCATTATAGCGTATATGCATTGTATATTCAAGTTGTATAACGTATTTAATCATCTATTTTACTTCCGTTTATGACTTATCATTAAAATAAATACATTAAATGCGAGGTAATTACATGGATTTAAATCCTATTCTTACAAAAATCGAATCATATATGAAACTGAGAAACTGGTCTTTGTACAAGCTGGCACAGGAGTCCGATATCCCATACTCGTCCCTTAATTCAATGTTTCTCAAGAATACTCAACCAACAATTTCTACCCTTGAGAAAATATGTGTTGGATTATCGATATCCATGTCTGACTTTTTCGCAGATAAACATCTAAACGACGTCCCATTTGCTAAAATTTCCGATGAGGAACGTGAATTGCTAACTTTATTTAACGGCTTATGTAAATCTGACCAAGAGCTTTTTATGTTCTATGCCAGAGGTTTTTCCCGCAAGCCTCCTCATAATATATAATATTTGTTTTCACTAATATGTTTTATTTTTACAAAAAAGATCTGCTATGACAAAACATCACAGCAGATCTTTTTATTCTCATATACTTATTTTATTTTTTCCTACATCTCACACAATCCTACGATCATCACCTCAAGAGCCGCAGTGTCCATGACCTGTCCTGTCTTTAATTTGTAATCCATATCATTGCACTTCTCTACTATCCCCTTTAACTGTTCCACCGTATACTGCCGACACTGTGCCTTATAGTTTTTTACAGCCCATACCGGTCCCGAGGTTAACTTTGCCAGCGATGCATCCTGAGCGCCCTCAGCCATAGCCATCTTCACAAGAAGCAGCTTGTTATATTGTCTCATGATACATGAATTGATCATTATCGGTGCCTCTTTGTTTTCCAGAAGATCATGATACATTCTGGCAGCCTTTTCTTTCTGCTTTGCTATGATAAGGTCTATCATCTGGTACACTTTACTCTCAGCGTCCTGGCTGCAGAGAAGATCCACGTCATATTCGCTCACCTTCTTAGTATCTCCTGCATAGGCTATCATCTTATCAACATCATTCCTGATGCAATTCATGTCCATCTTGGCACATTCTATTATCTTATATATTGCTGTGTCTGTAGTCGCAATCTCCGCATCACGGAAAAGTGATTTCACCCATGTAACCATCATCTTTTCATCAGGTGTGACAAATTCCAATGCCTCTCCATTCTTATCCACTTCCTTAAAAAGCTTACCTCTGGCATCGACATCCATCTCAACAAATATAACCACTGATGTGTCTTCTATATTGACAAGTTTTTTTGCAAAATCTTCATTCTTGTTCTTAAACAGTCCACTGTTTTCAACCAGAACAACTCTGCGATCAGCAAAAAATGGCAGCTCATTACAGAAATCTATGATCTCCTGGGTATTTACTCCATTTCCTGCAAATTTCATAAAATTCAGAGTATCCTCCTTGTCAGTGAGCTTTGAGAGCAGTTTATCTCTGTACTGATTGACCAGATATCTCTCTTTTCCATATAAAAGGTATATCTTTGCAAATTCACCCGATTTTATATTCTGATTTATGACCGCCATCGCGTTCTTCTTTTCTTTTTTCTTTGTCGCAGCCATCTGTTTCTCCTTTTCATATCCATCTTACATCCCGAACAACCGTTACCGAGTTTTTCTTTTCTATGCTTCGAAATAAAACTCTACAGGACTTGTATTCACTGTTATAAAATGAAATCTGATATTATTTTTATATAATTTCTGACATTATGTCCCACAATCTGACCTCTTTTTATATTCACATATTGATTATTTCTATAATGTCACTTTAGTTTTATAATCACCTACAGATTGTGAATTTATGAATATTCACCTAATTTATGCAGATTCAATGCAAATCTAATTATAACGGAGGTTCAACATGGAAACAACAGAAAGATATAAGTTAAATAAGGAACTTGCCCAGATGCTTAAGGGTGGCGTTATCATGGACGTTACAACACCTGAACAGGCTAAGATCGCAGAGGCTGCCGGCGCATGTGCAGTTATGGCTCTTGAGAGAATACCAGCTGACATCAGAGCAGCAGGCGGAGTATCACGTATGAGTGATCCTCAGATGATCAAGGGAATCCAGAACGCTGTATCAATACCAGTTATGGCTAAGTGCCGTATCGGACATTTTGCAGAGGCTCAGATCCTTCAGGCCATCGAGATCGATTACATCGATGAGAGCGAGGTTCTCTCACCAGCTGATGATGTATATCATATCGACAAGAGACAGTTCAAGGTGCCATTTGTTTGTGGTGCAAAGGATCTCGGTGAGGCTCTCAGAAGAATCAATGAGGGTGCATCAATGATCAGAACAAAGGGCGAGCCTGGTACGGGTGATATCGTTCAGGCCGTAAGACATATGAGAAAGATGAACAGCCAGATAGCCGAGATCGTGAGCATGAGAACCGATGAGCTGTATGAAGCAGCAAAGAAACTTGAGGTTCCTTATGACCTTGTTCAGTATGTACACGAGAATCATCGTCTTCCAGTTGTAAACTTCGCAGCCGGCGGTGTTGCAACTCCAGCTGATGCAGCCCTTATGATGCAGCTCGGTGCTGAGGGTGTATTCGTAGGTTCTGGTATCTTCAAGTCAGGAGATCCTGCAAAGCGTGCTGCTGCCATCGTTCAGGCAACAACAAACTACAATGACGCAGATCTCGTAGCTAAGCTCTCAGAGGGACTTGGCGAGGCTATGGTTGGTATCAACGAGCAGGAGATCGCAATCCTCATGGCAGAAAGGGGTAAGTAGTATGCAGGTAGGTGTATTGGCAGTACAGGGAGCTTTCGCAGAGCATGAGCATGTACTTTCCGAGCTTGGTGTATCCTGCATCGAGCTGAGAAATGCTAAGGATCTTGAGAAGAAATACGATGCACTCATCCTCCCGGGAGGTGAAAGCACTGTTCAGGGAAAGCTCCTCAGAGACAGCGATATGTTCGATACGATAAAATCTCAGATCGAGGGTGGCATGCCGGTTCTTGCCACATGTGCGGGTCTGATTCTTCTGGCACAGCACATTGAATGCGATGACACTGTACACCTTGGCACACTCCCTGTAACAGTAAAGAGAAATGCCTACGGCAGACAGCTTGGAAGCTTCCACACCGTGGCAGATCTCAAGGGTATCGGTGAGGTTCCTATGACTTTCATCCGCGCACCTTATGTGGCTGATGTCTCACCCGATGTTGATGTTCTTGCTACAGTTGATGACAAGATCGTGGCGGTCAAGTACGGCAAGCAGTTTGCCTTCTCATTCCACCCGGAACTTGACAGCGACTACAGCATTCACAAAGCTTTTATAGAAAGCATATAAAAAAATAAGCCAGAATCTAGACTTCTGAGGATATACCTCATGTTTGCTTAGATTCTGGTCTATTTTTATGTCTATATATTTTATAGTATACTATGCTACGGGGCTACACCCATAATCAATTTTGAACCTTCATCCCACGAAGTTTTCACACAAGTGCCTGTTGAAGAATCAAACATGAAGCTGTTATGATATAAACCATCTGAATAGCCTCCTGATTTATGTATCTGATAACAAACGTCTATAGCAACTGTTCCGCTATCTACGCTCTTTTCATCATACCACATATCATAACTATAATATGAATCTGTAAACGCATATTTTCCCTGTTTTTCTTTTGTGATACCATTTGCATTCAGAAGATCAATAAAATCAAAATAATCTGGAACATTTTCTCCATATTTACCAACGCCACCTGGTATGTACGGTACATAATATGAACATGGTGAATCTTCTACCATACTGACACTATAAACATAACAATCTCCTAACCTTGCAGTTTCTTCGCCATCATACATATATGCTATTTTAAACATTTCTTGTCCATCAAGTGTAACTGTATTTTCAACGACAGTATATTTTGCAATTATCTCATCAGCGTTGTCATCATATCCCCAATCAAATTTACTGTTTCGTAAAGTTTGCATGACATCATCAAATGTCATACTTCTAAAAAATAACATATCCGCTATCTGCACTACGCTAATTGAATACTCAAATGGCTGCGCATTTTTTATCTCATCCATAATAGGACAAGAATTTATACTTTCTGCCTCTGTTGTTGCCTCTGTCGTTATTTCGGTTGTTGTCTCTTCTGTTGTTATTTCGGTTGTTGTCTCCTCTGATGTCATCTCCTCTGTTGTTGTCTCTTCTAATGAAGCATCAGTTATCTCGTTTTCTGTCATACTGCTGCTATCAGCAGCACATCCACTGGACAACGCAATTACCAGTCCCATCATAATGCTTATTGCTAATTTCTTTTTCAATTTATCCTCTCCTCATATTAAGTTTTTGGGGAATACAATTATTAATATTATCCTCCTATCCTGTATCGCCCCATCTCGACACACGTAATTATATGATTTGTTTAAGTATAACGTAACTCAGTTGTATTTTCAATAGATATAACGTATATCCTTATCTAGTGTTAATTTATATGAAACAAATACAGAGTAAAAATGTTCCCCACTTCTAAAAAATGACCACAAATCACTTGTCTGATTTGTGGTCATCTATCTCTCAACTACTATTTCATTGTTTATAATATCACTACATATATCATTGATCCACCAAACATCTCTATTTGTCTGATTCCGGATTCAGTTTATCAAGTCTGTCAAAGTCCTTCATACTCTCATGCTCCGGAAGTTTTGTGAGTGGCTCCTCCTTCTCCTCTATCTTCTCAAGGAGCTCCTTGTACTCGTTGTCCTTGATATGATTACCTATGATCTCCGCCACGTCAGTGACAGTGACAAACGCAGATGAATCAATGGATCTTATTATACTCTTAAGCTCTCCTATCTCGAATCTCGTGAGAACACAATACAGCACTGTCTTATTGCCACTTATCATGCCTTTTCCCTGCATGATAGTGACCGTTCTGCCAAGCTGTTTGTATATCTTGTCAGCTACCTCTCTGGCATCGTCAGTTATGATCATTGCAGCCTTCGCCTGCTCCAAGCCGGATTCCACCATATCAAGTACCTTTGAAGTTATAAAGTATGTAAGCAGACTGTACATGGCTCTGTCGAGTCCAAACAACAATCCTGCTATAGAGTATATAATGAGATTCATCCCAAGTACCAGCCTTCCAACCGGCCAGTCTTTCTTCTTGTTCAGCATTATCGCCACGGTCTCTGTGCCGTCCAGACATCCTCCAAACTTGATTATGATTCCAACTCCAAGTCCAAGAATCACACCACCAAAGCATACAGCCAGTATCGTTTCCGATGTTGCATTCTCAAGAGGTTTAAATATCTCTACAAACACTGAAAAAACAATCATAGAATAGCCAGCCTTAACTATAAACATTTTTCCAAGCTGTCTCGATCCGATAATAAGAAATGGAACATTTAAAACGATCGTAAGAATACTGAGAGATATTTCCGTGAGGTTATTGATCATGATACCGATACCGATAACTCCTCCGTCAAGAATCGTGTTAGGAACAAGGAATTCTTCGATAGCAAATGCAGCTATCACCGCTCCAAGGGTCAGCATTACAAATTCCAGCAGCAAATTCAGTCTTTTTGTCATACCAATCATCCTTTCTTTTTGTTCGTCTGCACTACATGGACTCATCTGTATTGTTCTAGTTTCAAACCTCCCCGGTCAATCTTTACGCTGACCGCACCACATTCTATAGTGCTCTTTACACCTGCTCCGTGAGCTTCCAACCTGTCTAATGTCTCCGCGTGAGGATGCCCGTAACGGTTATCCGCCCCCGCAGATATAACCGCGAATTCAGGCGAGACGGCATCCAGAAAATCAACGCAACTTGAATAACGGCTCCCATGATGCCCCACCTTTAACACATCAGCCCTCACATCAGCATGTTCATCTAGCAAATACCTTTCTCCGGCTTCACCTAGATCCCCAGTGAATAACATCCTGTGTGACTGGTAATCCAGTCTTATGACCGCAGAAAGCTCATTTATATCATTTATACCAGTTTCTGGACCAGGATACAAGAAACTTAGCGATATCTTAGCCATATCTCTACCAAAAAGTTCATCCACACCTCCAGCAGACACCTCCATGGCATCTCCTTTTTTCATATACAGAATATTTACACCTGCATTTCCCGCCGCTTCCTTAAGCTCCTCAAAGTCATCCTGCATGCCGTAAAGCGGAAGCACTATGTTCTCTATGATTATTCCGGTATTTTCCGTCTGGAGTATATATTTCAGTCCTGATATGTGGTCACTATCCGCATGAGTCACAAATGCGTAATCTATATGGGCGGCCCCGTAATACCTGAGAACCGGGACTATAACGTATTCCCCGACCTGGCTGTTGTCCGATGAACCGCCATCTATCAGGATGTTGACGCCTTTCCCCGATCTTATGAGAATCCCATCCCCCTGACCGACATCCATATACACAACGCGGAAATTCCTGTCATATGCCATGTACTCATAAGTCACACAGGCCACGGCGAAAAATACCGCCAGCACCGCAGCTTTCCTGACAGTTGGCCTCTCAATATTTTTCTGTCTGATCCTGCACAATAACCACAGCACTACAACAAGAGTCACATAATATACCGCAACCATCTCCACTGATACATGTCCTACATTTACACTGTATTCTGGCAATTTGCACATAAGTTCGCAAAGCGCCCGGTACGCCGCCAATATATACCGTACCGGCATCGCAAGAAACTGTGCGGTCACAGAGGCAAATCCCCAGACCCCCGGCATCATGCCGAAAAATATTGCCGCCATTGAACAGAATATCAACACGGATACAAACGGCACCACCACCATGTTCAATACAACGGAATACAATGGAAACTGATAAAAATAGTAGACCACCAGAGGCGTTGTCGTCAAAGTTACAGACACATTGATCCGGAGTGCGGAGAGTCTGCCCCCATGTCCCACTATCTTTTCCAACATAGGATCTGCGACCGCTATCCCAAGTACCGCTGCAAAGGATAATTGAAATCCCGCATCTATGACTATGTACGGATCTGCCACAGCCTGTATAACACAGGCAATCCCGGCTGAAGTCATCATATCAGGGCTTCTGCCCTTTATCTTCGCCGCGACCACTACAGTCATCATGATGACCGCCCTGCACGTAGAGCTGGCTAGCCCTGTCATCATACCATATAGCACTATCACACATACCGAGACTATCCCCGGCATCACATTTGAACCGCTTATCCTCCTCAGCAGCTTAAACAATGTCATCCCTATTATCGCTATGTGGACACCGGATATTGCCAATATATGCGCTATTCCGTTAAGCTGGAAAAGTCTCTTTGTATCCCGGTCTATACCACTCTTTTCTCCAAGAAGCATAGCACGCATAACTGATGCATCCCTGACTGCCAAGTATCTGTCCAGTGTCTCACCTGCCTTTAGCCTGAAGCTATAAAGGAACTGCCTTATGGTGCTGTACCCTCTTCCCCTTTCTGTGATGACGGCATCCCTGCATATCATATATATTCCCTTATATGCATAATATGAACGTGCATCAAATTCACCGGGATTTGATGCAATGTCCGGTCTCTCCATTCTGCCGTAAACCGCAATCTGCTGCCCCATCTTTATGTCATCCACATTATCCATATACAGGATCAGTTTTGTACCAATGCGCTGATTATCCATGCTCTCTGTCTTTACGTATACATGATAGCCTTTGTTGGCATTTCTAACGTCATAAACACTACATACAACACGGCACCTGTCTATCTCCGTAATCTCATCGGCAAGCTGTCCCTGTCTGTCTACAGATCTTATGTTCATAAATCCTAAGAGTGTAACCAGTAGAAATATGTTTCCTGTCAATAGCCTTCTGTATATCGGATTGCGAAAAAAAGACATGGCTGTACCGGCTCTGTCAGTACAAACTGACAAAACCAGCGCAGCCATTATCATCAGACCACTTACGATAACTGAATGTCCAGCTGCCACTGCATACGCCTCTCCAAGCGCAAAGCATACCGCTATCCAGAACAATGGTCTCTTTATGTTATTTTCCTCCTCACCGCACATAACCCTATCTAGTTACATACGAATAATCTCCTGTAAACTTTCTTTCCAGATCTATATCATTTAGCCTGTTTCCTGTGTTGTCAGGCCGCAGCTGAACTAAGTTCACATCATCAAGTTCGAGCAGTGAATCGACGATGGAATATACCAGGACATTGTCATCCACTCCTTCTTTTCCATTTACAAATGCATCGTTGAAGATGACTGTACACAACCCGTCCTCAACACTTATGCTCTTCACCACTGTTTTGTTGTTAAGTGGTGTGACCGTTCCATCATAAGAGCTGCCAAGCCCTTTCATAACCTGTTCTGGAAGACTCTCTTTCTGTGAATAATCCAACGTGAGAGATTTCTCCACCAAAGCTGTCCCAGATGAATCCGGCATAAATATCCTTATCTCTTTTTCCGAATCAGTCATGTTGTCTATATCCGCAAATGATTCCAGCGTTAATTTGTCCTTTACGACGTTGCTTTCATTGACTGTATCCACCATCTCATACACCACAACGTGTACCTGATCGATCTGACTCAGTGTCTTTACAAACGCCTCCTTGCTGAGCACTAGAGCATACGGATCAACATTCTCAAGGTCAGCTTCAAATATGAGATTGACCGTTCCATACCCATCATATATATACCTCTGATAAGTCATTCCGGCAGGAACTGGTGTCCCAAACTTTGATGTACCTCCACCCTCAAGCAGGGCTTTCATGACCAGATCAACTGTATTCTCAGACGACAACTGCTGGTCAACATCCATTTTCTTCATGGAGATATCCGTCCATCCATCATTGATATAATAAATGTAAAAACCATCCTCCACAGAAGTTTTCTGATCTGTTATATTACTGGAATCACTGTCTGATCTGCATCCCCATATCACCAGCGTCAGCAACATAACCACAGCCGTCATGGCTATATTTTTTAAAATTTGTCTCATTTCAATCCTCTACTGTTCACCCAAAGGTACTCTAACTGTAAACGTTGTGCCTTTTCCAGGTTCACTATAAACATTTATTGTTCCTTTATGAAGAATAATGATGTTCTTCGTTATGGCTAGACCAAGTCCTGTTCCTCCAGTATCCCTGCTTCGCGCCTTATCCACCCTGTAGAAACGCTCAAATATATGATTGATGCAGTCTTCCGGTATTCCTACCCCCGAATCCGCAACTTTTATATAAAAATTCTTGTGATCAGAATTCAGCGATACCTTTATCCATCCACCATCAACATTGTACTTTATACCATTCTCTATCAGGTTTGATATAGCAAGCGTGAACTTCACCTTGTCTATGCTGGCATGTATCTCTCCAAAACTCTCATATGACAGCTGTATACTTCTCTTGTCCGCCAGCGGACGCAGTCTCTTTAATATGAGATCCATGAATTCATCCATATCAACAGATTCCTTATTAAGGCTGTCTGGTCCCTTGTCCGTCTTGACCAGAGTAAGAAGATCGCTTATGATCTCAGCCTCCCGGTCTATCTCCTGGACTATATCCTCCATGAATTCCCTGTACATCTCGGCAGGAACATCGCTTTGTGTAAGAAGTGATTCTGACAACACCTTCATCGAAGTGATAGGAGTCTTCAGCTCATGCGACACATTTGAAACAAACTCCTGTCTTGATTCCTCCAGCAACTGTGCCTTGTTGAATATATTGTTGATATCCTTTGTCAGGGCCTTCATCTCACCAAACATGCCCGATGTATCCATCTGTTCGAGACTTCCACCCTTCATGCCCTCTATAATACCTCTTGTTCGGTTGACATCCCTCACAGACAGTTTGGCTATAAAGTACGCTGCAACCATGCCTAGTATAACCACAAGCGCAAACAGGTACATGGAATTGCGTCTGAGTCCTGCACTGTAGTTGTCAAGCTCATCGATCTTAACAGCAAAGATTATAACTGCATCCGTATATCCCTCACTGTCGACCACCGGCATTATCTTCCTGTACACTCTGTCATACTGCTCCGATACCTCCGGTGTCTTGCCAGTCATGACCTGAAGCACTTCAGGATCCGCCATATATTTGCCTGTTTCTTTGTCATAGGAATCCACCACTACTCTGTACCCAGGATCTATGACAAGTATCCTTCCTGACAGAGAATAAGCCATGGTCTTTATATCTCCCACGGCTTCTCGCATATCTCCATCCGCATTGTAACTGTTGACTGCATATACCGCATAGTCCGCACATGAATCCACCCGTCTGTCAAATTCCCGTTCGTTTCTCGCATCAACAGACCTTATAACGACCTCAAGTCCGATATACACTAAAACGGCAACACATACGACCACCATCACTGAGATTATCAGTCTCTGGCTGACCGCAAACCGTCTGCTTTCATCACTCTTCTGGGAGGCTTTAGGCTGTTCATCCTTGGCCTTATCCGCCTGGAGCTCTGCGTTGGAGCTTGTTTTTTTATTTTTCTCTACACCAACTGTATCTCTATTTTTTTTCATATCATCCCTTGAAGAAATATCCTACTCCCCATTTTGTATGAATGTATACCGGCTCACCTGGGTTTGCCTCGATTTTTTCTCTGAGTCTTCTGACATGGACATCAACCGTTCTCGCATCACCTGGATATGAATCTCCCCATATCGTACTCAGGAGCTCATTTCTAGAATATACCTTATTTGGATGAGCCATGAGGAGCTCAAGCAGATCAAATTCCTTCGCAGTGAGATTCAGCTCTTTGCCACCCACGAACACGCGGCGGCTATCCAGCTCAACCTTCATACCATTTACCTCCATGACATTGCTCTGCTTTACAGGAGCCTGTTTCTTGCCGCTTCTTCTGAGAATAGCCTTCATACGAGCCTTAACCTCAAGTATGTTAAACGGCTTTGTTATATAATCATCGGCACCGTACTCAAGGCCCATGATCTTATCCATATCCTCGCCCTTCGCTGTGAGCATGATTATCGGTACATTTGAAAACTCACGAACCATCTGACATACCTCTATGCCAGTATAAACAGGTATCATGATATCCAGAAGTACTATATCGTAATCATTGTTCTTTATCTTTTCAACAGCTTCACCGCCATCGTATGCGGTGTCCACCTCCATATCATCCTGCTCAAGGCTGAACTTCAATCCCTTAACTATCAACTTCTCATCATCAACAACAAGAACCTTTTTCATTGTAACTTCCTTTCTCTTCACTTTATCAAATTCCGTCTCTCCCGGGTCCTCTAATCTACAGTTATGTATGTCTCCAGTTTCCTATATATGCTGTCTCCTATACCACTGACATTCTTCAGATCCTCCTTGTCCGAAAATCTGCCATAAGTCTGTCGGTACTCAACAATCTGCCCTGCTCTGGTCTCACCGATACCGGGAAGTTCTGTCAGCTCCTCGACGCCAGCCTCATTGATATTGATGAGGCGGTTTGATCCAGCATCTGCCTGACCATTCTGATTTTTTCCAATGTCACTTTGGATATCCTCACCTTCCACCGGAAAATATATCTTTTGACCATCGGCAGCCACATCCGCCAGATTAACAATATCTATGTCCGCATTCTCAGCAAAGCCACCCGCCACCTCAAGCGCATCATTGATCCTTGCATCAGCATCCAGCTCGTATACACCGGGCGACCTCACCGCCCCGCACACATATACCTTTATCTTTCCCACCTTTTCAGATGAAATGTCTAAATTTGCAGTCTCTGAATCATCCGAATCCACAGTCTCTGAATCATCTTCATCTCCTGTCTCCGTGGACTGATTGCTAGAAACTGCCTCCATATCTTCATATAAGGAGATCTCTCCGCTGCCACATCCACAGACAGTGATACATATGAAACCCACAAATATAAAAAACAGACCTTTGCGTATTAACATTTGTATTTTTTTTAATATTTTATTCACTGTGCCGACACCTCCTGTGTCTGCACGGAATTACACAGGTTCATTGTATCTAATCATTTTATATTTTACAACAATATATTTCTAATTTATTTCATTTTTGTTACTTTTTTCACAAAACAACCCTTTTCTACACATCAGATTGATAGTTTTTACAATACAACAAAAAAACAGTATACTGTCACCCTTATCAAAGCATCTGATGCCCCTCAAATATGGTGATGTATACTGTTTTTCAAAGTAGCAAATACAGCCTTGCTAGATCATATTATATGCTGTCCATTCCTAGAACAATGGCTCCTTGAGTATAGCTGTTCCGATACCCTTCTGGGTGAAGAACTCAAGAAGCAGGCAGTGCTGGAGACGTCCATCAAGGATATGCACTCTTGAAACCCCGTTCTCCATGGCTGAGATACAGTTGTTAAGCTTTGGAAGCATACCACCGCCGACAACGCCATTCTCTATGATGTCCTTTGCCTCATGTATATCCATCTCTGAGATAAGAGTTGACTTGTCTGTAGGATCAATGAATACGCCTTCGATATCTGTGAGGAATACGAGCTTCTCAGCCTCAAGAGCTGTGGCAACTGCACATGCTGCGTCATCCGCATTGATGTTGTAATCCTCATAATTCTCATCCACGCCTATAGGTGCAATAACAGGAATGAAATCGTCCTCGATGAGCGATGTGAGCAGTGATGTATCAACCTTTGTTATCTCTCCCACATAACCTATATCCTTGCCACCTGGGAACTTCTTCTTGACTGTGAACATACCGCCATCCTTGCCGCTGATTCCAACTGCCTTAAGTCCGATCTTCTGCATAAGGCTTACAAGGCTCTTGTTGACCTTACCAAGAACCATCTCTGCGATCTCCATAGTCTCTGCATCTGTCACACGGAGACCATTGATAAATTCTGCCTCCTTGCCAACCTTCTCAACCCACTTGCTGATCTCCTTACCGCCACCGTGTACGATGACCGGTTTCATACCTACAAGCTTCAGCATGGCAACGTCCTTTATAACATTGTATTTGAGATTCTCGTCAAGCATGGCGCTTCCGCCGTACTTGACAACCACTGTCTTGCCCTGAAATTTCTTGATATACGGCATAGCCTCTATCAGTGTCTGTGCCTTCTCAATTACCTGATCTACTGTGTAATCACCTATAACCATTTCTCTGTCCTTCTTTCTTCTATATTATATTTCTTGTATTTCCATGTGTATCTTTTAGGGTTTAACCCGATCAATATCGCTGATTAATACACCATATTCAGTCAGTCTCTTTTTATTGACTACAGTCTATTTTTTAAATTTACATTTTATTTCCTATAATCCGCATTTATCTTGATATAGTCATATGTGAGATCGCAACCCCATGCTGTGGCTGTCTCATCCCCCATATTCATATGTGCCTTGAGCTTTATCTGTTTCTCTGAGAGTATGTGACTGGCTTCTTTCTCATCATAATCCGTCGTCACTCCATGCTTTACAATCTCAAGATGTCCTGCCACACTGGATATCTCTATATCTACCCTATACGGATCGAATTTCACTCCGCTCTGCCCCATGGCACATACTATTCTGCCCCAGTTGGCATCGGCACCATACATGGCACACTTTACAAGATTCGAGGCGACTATCGCCTTTGCCAGATGCCTTGCCGTATCCTTATCAGGCATACCCGACACGTCCACCTGAAACATCTTGGTAGCGCCCTCTCCGTCCGAGGCTATCGCCCTGACAAATGCTCTGTTGATATATCTTATCGCTTCGACAAATGCAGGAAAGTCTTCATCGGTCTCCAGCAGTTCCTCGTTACCCGCCATACCATTTGCAAATATCATGACAGTGTCGTTAGTGGACATATCTCCGTCCACTGACACCATGTTGTATGTATCGACCACATCAGCCTTAAGCACCCTGCCCAGCAGCTCTGAGCTGATATTCAGATCTGTCGTGATGAAGCTGAGTACGGTTCCAAGGTTTGGATTGATCATTCCGGATCCCTTGCACATGCCTCCTATGGTGACCTGCTGCCCTTTGATCTCTAAAGTTACGGCTATCTCCTTCTTATAGATATCAGTCGTCTTTATCGCCTCCGCCGCATCAGCTCCGGCATCTATCGAGTATGAAAGTTCTGGCACCAGCATATCTATACCGCTCTGTATGACATCCATAGGAAGTCTCATCCCTATGACTCCTGTAGAAGCCACCGCAACCGTGCTTGGATCTATGCCAAGGCTCTTACCTACATGGGCCGCCATGGCCGCCGCATCATGGATTCCCTGCTCTCCGGTACAGGTATTTGCCACACCGCTGTTTACCACCAGCGCCTGACACATTCCCACATTCTGACAAAGCCGCCTGTCGTATATGACCGGTGCTGCCTGAACCATGTTCTGTGTAAATGCTCCCGCTACATGTGCAGGAACATCACTCACCAGAAGTGCCATGTCTTTTTTCAGTTTATTTCTTCTTATTCCAACATGTAGTCCCGCTGCCCGAAATCCAGCAGGGGCTGTCACGCCTCCCGGAATTATCTTCATCCTACCACCTTATTTCCAAATTTATGGGAAAACAGGAGCCATGCGGAGACCCTCTGCCTCGTCAAATCCAAACATGATGTTCATGTTCTGAACCGCCTGACCTGCAGCACCCTTTACAAGATTGTCAAGTGCGCCCATGGCGATGACTCTGTTTGTTCTCTCATCTATCTTAAAGTTGACATCCACATAGTTGCTGCCCTCAACCCATCTTGTCTCAGGACATACATCCTTGTCGAGGACTCTGATAAATCTCTCATTTGCATAGTACTTATCGTATGCGGCTCTCACTGTATCGTAATCGACCTTCTCCTTGAGGTTGGCATATGCTGTCACAAGTATTCCTCTGTTCATAGGAACAAGGTGTGGAGTGAAGTTGATAACTATCGGACTGCCATTCGCATATCCAAGCTGCTCCTCTATCTCAGGGGTATGTCTGTGTGTCGTAACTCCATAAGCCTTTATGCTCTCATTGACCTCACAGTAAAGATTTGCGATTTTCGCGCCTCTTCCTGCACCTGATGTTCCGGACTTAGCGTCAACAATGATGGAGTTGGCATCAACCAGACCTTCCTTAACCAGTGGGTAGAGTGAAAGGATGGAACATGTTGTGTAGCATCCAGGGTTTGCAAGAAGTCTGCACTTCTTTATATCCTCCCTGTTGATCTCACAGAGACCATACACAGCCTCGTCAATAAACTGTGGGCTCTTATGCTCTATCTTGTACCACTTCTCATAAGTAGCAACATCCTTTATTCTGAAATCTGCACTGAGATCTATGATCTTCACCTTTGACAGAATCTCCTCATTCACCAGTGATCCGCACAGTCCCTGTGGTGTAGCTGTAAATATGACGTCTACTTTTGATGCAAGCTCCTCCATGTTGTCGTCCATACACTTTGCGTCCACGATCTGGAACATATTACCGTATACCTGATAATATTTCTGATCGATAAAGCTTCTTGAACCGTACCATACGATCTCCGCTTCCTTATGTCCAAGAAGGATTCTTACTATCTCCTGTCCTGCGTATCCTGTCGATCCGATAATTCCTACCTTAATCATAACTGCCTCCATATATATGTAAAATTTATATTTCCATTCCCACGGATTTGTCTTAAGGCATATCCTGTTTGATTGTATACCCACTTAGTCAGCCTAGTCAACATTCATCTAATCAGACGATGTGTTATCCCTCCTGCAAAAAACTTTTTATAATTATACATTTTGATTGCATATTATGCAATGGTTTTTTTGAATATTTGCATAATCGTTAAAAATATACGGTTTATCAACGTTTTTGCCGCCATTTAGCTATGTATCCATGCATAAATCACATGCATATTATACGCTGATTGAATGGATATTTTGAAAAATTGCTTGCATAATATACATTTGCGTTGTATAGTTCATGTAGGCGAAAAATGGAATATATTATAAAGTAATTTTTCAAAACACTATATTTATAGGAGGATTTATTAAAATGGCTAAAGAAAAAGTTGTACTGGCTTATTCAGGCGGTCTTGATACCACTGCCATCATCCCATGGTTAAAGGAGACATACGGATATGATGTTATCTGTGCATGTATAGATGTAGGTCAGGAAAGCGAGCTTGAAGGACTTGACGAGAGAGCAAAGTATTCAGGAGCTGAGAAGCTTTACATCATCGATGTTGTAGATGAGCTCTGTGATGAGTACATCATGCCAACAGTTCAGGCTGACGCTGTATATGAGAACAAGTATCTTCTCGGTACTTCATTTGCAAGACCTATCATTGCAAAGAAGCTTGTTGAGGTTGCACGTAAGGAAGGCGCTGTTGCCATCTGCCACGGAGCTACAGGTAAGGGTAACGACCAGCTTCGTTTTGAGCTTTCTATCAAGGCTCTTGCACCGGACATCAAGGTTATCGCTACATGGAGACAGCCTGAGTGGACTATGCAGTCACGTGAGGATGAGATCGCATTCTGTAAGGCACACGGCATCGATCTTCCATTTGATGCAAAGCATTCTTACAGCCGTGACCGTAACATCTGGCACATCAGCCATGAGGGCCTTGAGCTTGAGAATCCTGCAAATGAGCCAAACTACGATGACCTTCTGGTTCTCTCAGTTACACCTGAGAAGGCACCTGATGAGCCTGAGTACATTGACCTTGACTTCGAGAAGGGCTACCCTGTAGCACTCAACGGCAAGAAGATGAAGACTTCTGATATCATCCGTGAGCTGAACAAGCTCGGCGGAAAGCACGGTATCGGTATCATCGATATCGTTGAGAACCGTGTTGTCGGCATGAAGTCACGTGGTGTATACGAGACACCTGGTGGAACTATCCTCACAGAGGCTCATAAGCAGCTTGAGGAGCTCACACTTGACCGTGATACTATGGAGTACAAGAAGCTTGTCGGAACAAAGTTCGCAGCACTTGTATATGAAGGAAAGTGGTTCTGCACTCTCCGCGAGAGCCTTTCAGCATTTGTTGCCAAGACTGAGGAGCGTGTAACTGGTCATGTAAAGATGAAGCTCTACAAGGGTAACATCATCAAGGCTGGTACTACATCAGATTATACTCTGTACTCAGAGAGCCTTGCTTCATTCACAACTGGCGACCTCTACGATCACAAGGATGCTTCAGGTTTCATCAACCTGTTCGGTCTTTCAATGAAGGTTCGTGCTATGATGGATCAGAAGCGCGAGGAGAAGGACAACGCTAACAATAAGTAATTTATTATAGTGTAGACATGAAACATCCCCCATCATACTCGTTATGAATATGATGGAGGATGTTTTTTTCTTGACAAAACAAAAAGACTGAAATAGAATATATCAAAAGAAATGGGTTTTCACCGTACAGTTTTACGACTCAAGCGGGCTGCTCGTTTCTTTTTTTATTGTGGTAATATCATGCAGGTACTTATTACCATCCTCTGAATGTTTTATAAGAAGAATAGCTGTGAATATATTATATCTATCTAAATTGCCCGTTTTATCATCATACACAGGCAGTCCAAACCTTATATCATATCTATACCAACCATATTTAGCATCTTTATTATGCTTTTGCTCTTTATTCTCTTCCCAACGTGGATTTTTGGCTATTTTTATTAGCTCTGGAATTCCCTGTGATGCTGATGCCTTTGCCTTTTTTCTTGCACCTTTTAATGCAATTCTGCTTCTCGAACCTGCATATTCAGACGGAAATTCTTTTCCAATATAAACAACATCATTTGTTTCTGTAATTTCATAACAATCCGATATATAGCCTTTTAAGTATTTTTCTATCTGCTGCCAATCATCTTTTGATAAGCCTTTAAATTTTTTGTCATTAATAATTACTATTTGATTATTATTTTCGTCCGTTATTATACTAACATTCCTGTTTTTTATCATTCAGTAACTCCTTTATTATTTTATATTTGCCAAAAATCATTATGGAAATTAAACTATAGAAATTTCAGATCACTTATTTCTACTAAAAAAGAACTAAAATCTTATTTGAGAACAATGAGTAAAACTCCATCATTGTCAAGAACTCTCTCACTATGTATCTGCATTATATCAATGCTAGCGAAGATGTAAACCCACTTATAACGAATTTACACTTTCTTAATGAATTTATACACATCGTAAATCTCGACGATATTTGAATGTATATCTATAAAAAAAGATCCGGAGCCGAAGCTCCAGATCTCCCTAAATACATATCATTTACAATATCGCTGCACCAACGTACATTATTTTAAATTACAGTCTATATATTCCATATATGACTTTTTCCCAACTTCTGATTCATTTTCCACATACCACTCTGCGCATTCTTTCAATCCATCTTCCAATGATATTGTCTCCGGATATATGTTGTTCTGCTGCTGCACATCGAGATAATATTCATAGTTATAAAAACTGAAATAATTTCTCTGTTCTATATCCTCACTGACATTTACAAACGCAGGGATCTTATCAAAGCAGGCGTAACACATCGTCACCCAGTCTTTTATAGTGACCGGCTCCACATTTCCCACATTCATGATATGAGTCTCCGGCTTTTCCTCTATTACTCTCTCCATCAGGATACAGAGATCCTTCACATGGAAGAACTGCAGCTTCATTCCACCATCTCCGGGCAGATAAAATGGTCTGTCCGCCCTGGCGCAGTCAAATACAAAAGCCTCCCTGTATACATTGTTCATAGGTCCATAAATATATGGTGGTCTGAGTATGTAAGCATCACTCACTCTGTCAAGTAATGCATCCTCCGCATCGATCTTATCCGTACCATATGACCCCCAGTATCTGTTGAGTGCCCGTTCTGAATCTTCACGGAATGGCTGATCTCCATACTCTGGATACACTGCACTTGAGCTGATCATGATATACTGACCAAATGAACCAAGGCTGTCACATAAGTCTGTGATATCTTCCGCATTATATGCGGTTATGTCCGCCACAACATCAAAATAGATGTCTTTGAGTTTGTCTCCCAGGTAATGCCTGTCCGCTTCTATAAGCTTCGCACCTGGAACCTGCGGTCTTGAATTTCTGTTGACCACATACACCTCATAGCCTTTGTCCACAAAATACTGCGCCGCATACCGGCTTACAAATACTGTACCACCCGTTATTAGTATTTTCTTCATGGAGAGCCTCCTTTAAATTGGGATTTTTTATCTACTCACCAAGTTCCAGCACCACGCTCTCATTTCCAGCTAATTTCACTGAACTAAGGTCTGACACACCTGCCTCACCAGAACTTGAATAAAGTACATTTGTAACTGTTATATCTCCGCACTCTGCAAGTGATACCGTCTGATCGTCCTCTGCAAAATTGTGCACCACCAGCAGCTTCTGTCCATCCGCCTCACGGAAGTACGCTGTCACACTGTCACTTGTGAGCGCTGCCGCTCTATAGTTTCCTTTCATAAGGGCAGGATTGTCTTTTCTAAGCGCTATAAGTGTCTTGTAATATGAATACATTGAATCCGGATCTTTCATCTGTTGGTCAAGTCCCTTTGTCTTTGCATTCTGATTGTCCTTTTCCCACGACGTATTATATGTACTGTCACCTCCCCAAAGGAAAGGCGTCCTTATCATCTCATCCGGCTTACTGCCGTACATTCCAAGCTCCTCGCCATAATATATATATGGATTGCCTGGAAGCGTCATATATACCGCCGCAATCTGTCTCGCCTTATCCAGGCTGTTCACCGACGATGCTATCCTGTCCTGATCGTGATTTGCTCCAAATATTCCATTCAGATAGTTGGCATCCACGCCGTCATATTTATTCTGTATATTCTCTATCGCCACGGAAAGAGAATCACCAAAGCCTGGCACCGCCATGCCCTTCTGTACACAGTTCAGTATCTTCTGCTGAATTGCAAAATCAAACTTCGTGTCAAATGGCTGGACATAATTTTCCAGCACCTTGTCATCCTGCCATACCTCACCCACCAGGTATACATCAGGATTTATGCTCTCGCAATAACCGGCAAATTCGTTCCACCAGGTGATATTTGCCGTTTCAGAATCTTCCTGCTGCTTGAACTCGTGTGCCCCATAGATATGAACTGCGGCGTCCATACGGAAACCATCAAGACCAAGCTCTAACCAGTGACCGGCGGCATCCTTCGCAGCCTGTCTAACATCCAGATTGTTGTAGTTTAGGTCCGGCATATCCGCGCCGAACACACCATAATAATAGAAGTCTCCTTCCTGGTGCCACACCATATCTCCCCAGCTTGATTTGTCGAGAAGATGATTGCAGTCTTTCTTGTCGGTCTTGTACACCCACCTGTAATAATCTCTGTACTCGCTGTTCTCATCGGACTTTGCCGCCTGAAACCACGGATGATTGATACTGGTGTGATTGATGACCAGATCCATGATGACCTTCATGTCTCTGCTGTGTGCTTCGTCAAGCAATCTCTTAAGATCATCCTCTGTTCCGTAATCGGAATTCACCGTCACGTAATCCGTCACTGAATATCCGTGGTAGGTATCGGATGCTGTGATCGGCATGAGCCATATCCCATCAATTCCGAGCTCCTGCAGATAGTCAAGCTTCTCCGTGACGCCATTCAGATCGCCTATACCATCACCGTCTGAATCGGCAAATGATCTGACAAATATCTCGTAATACACACCGCGATTACCCTCTTCGTTGGTCTTCTTACGAGTCTCTGCCGTAAATTCCGCCACGTCATACGAATCACTTGAGTATGTTCCCTCTACATAAGGCTCATCCTTGTCTTCCGCAGCTTTTTTTGACTCCTGTCCATTTTCTACTGTTTCTTCATTATTGGACTCCTGTCCATCTTCTTCTGATGCTCCGGCGTCTGCCTGATCGTTTGTCTGACCATCCGCCAAAGTCTCTGCTTCTGACGACGCAGCACCGTCCGCTCCGTCATCTGCTTTGCCGCACCCTGTACCGAGTCCAAGTGTAAGGGCCAGCATAACCACTGCAAGTCTCTTCTGCAGTCTGAGTAAGTTGTTCTGTTTCAGCACTTTCTTTTTAAGCACTTTCTCGTTCCTCCTATACATATTATGAGCAAACGCATGTAAGGCGCTTCGCGCGGCGTTTGCGTGCTTCATAAGGAATTATCCCACTTAAGTGGGTTCCTCCTTATGAAATGAATAGTAGGTAGCAGCCAACTCCCCCGCACGCGGGGCCCCCTCTACTACATGTCAGAGGTGCGCATGAAAATTATGAGCTACGCTCATAAGCGCCCCTCTTCCCTCCAAAAACATTATAACAGACCATGCCTCATAACTTCCAGTGTAATATTGTTCTTACCACCTATTTGAAAGTACCTCTCCTTTAAGATACAGATTTCCCCGGACATCCTCTTTCACCGCTGACATCTGTTCCTGATTCACCATATATGAAATATTCTGTCTTGAACACTCAAGCATTTCACAGCTTTCTGTCGTATCAATAATGTTATGTCTTACAAATGTCTTAAAATCCTCAAGTCCAAGAGGAACCTTCTCTCCTGACTCATACAAAATGTCTGTAGGAACATCAATCGAATCATTGAATGTGACAAAGTATCCTCCCGTGCCAAGCTTACCGGACCTGTAAAGTCTGTCATTTTCCAGAACTTTATCCAATCCAGCCAGCCTGTCAATCGGCTGTGCTTCACTATCTTTTTTTGATATATTTTTCAAATCTATTTTTCTCGTATTACCATCTGCGAAAAAGCACAAAATATTATATGCACCCAAAATAACACACTCCAACAGATTTTTTTGCTGGCGTTCAACTACAAATTCCGGGAGCTTATCAAGCTGCCTGATATACATTTCGTCCTGTGAACATCTTCCCTCGGATATTTCAAGAAATTTCATTTCGTCGTATTCCTTGAGGTGATGAACTTTAAGTATATCTGATATATTCTGCCTGCCACTCGGGATCACCCTCCCCCTTACCCACAGGGCGCTCACATCTCTCGGTATTGTATATACCTTATTCTTCACATAGCTTGCAAATAAAAATGGCGCTGACCATTCATCCAGATATTCCTGTAATTCAACTATACATGTGCGCTCCTTCTCAAAATAGAGAAGTGCTCCTACAGTTTTCTCCTTGTCGCCATCTATAATTTCAAAGATTTTCATAAACCTTGTACCTCTTATATATCATGTTCCATACTGTGTCTATAAATACATCTGACACTATGCCTCTAAGTCCGTCAAAAATAAACTCTTTATCTGTTATATAAAGCTTATTTGGGAAAACATCCTTTTTTTCTCCTATCAGTTTCAAGTTCTCCTGACATGAAAATCCACCAATAAAATTCTGGCATCTCTTATCTTCCATAATATCTGTTTCTGACACTTCCTCATCGGAATTACAAAAACACAAAAGAGATAAACCATGATCGAACAACGGAGCCATCCTTATCGTTCTCTTCCTTGAATTTCGAAGCACCTCTATATTTGCCCCATGGCGATCCCTGTTCAGGATAATATAATCAAGTACGATCATACGGTCTATATATTCTTTCCAGCCACATCTCACACAAAAATCATAGCGGCTCTCTCCCTTTATCGCATTTAGTCAATCATCAAGTGCCAGCTTGCTTTCACCGCGCTCCTTAAAATCTTTAGAAGCACACAGGTAAGTGTCATACGCTTTTCCCTCTATTTCTATACGGCTGTTTATCAACTCATAATCCAGGTGTTCCACCCCAAGAACTGTGAGCAGTCTATCCACTATCAACTCATTTACACACTCATGTCCAACTACGCCATTTAATGGATCAAATCTTGAAAGTTTATAATATATCTTACTCCCATCCAAATTGGATTCCGACTTTAAAAAAGTACCTGCAGTTCCACTTGAACTCCTTATATGAGACCATCGAAGGAATGTAAGATCCTGTTTCTCGTGTATTATTTTCATTCATATCCTCCTTTGACACATCCAATAATTAAATAGTACTGCTTGTATAGTATTTGACGCGCGTCAAATACTATACACACATAATACATGCGTATTTGACGCGCGTCAAACAAAAAATAATATTTATTTTTCTAAGCCATAGCCCTGCCGGCGGTCTTGTACCTGTCAACGATCACTCCAACAAGTATGAACAGAACGGCAAAAAGCACCTGAACTCCCATGCTCACAAATATACCGGACACCGAACTGCCTGATACAAAATTGTCGATGGCTTCCGTTGCATTTGCATACCAATATGCCGGAAGGAAATGTGCTATCGCCATCACAGTGTCACTTAAGAACTCTCTCGGCACAAATATCCCGCAGAGGAATGCCATTCCAAGCGATATTACGTTTGCACACATGGAAAGAATCTGTTCACTCTGGGTCAGCTTGCTAATTAGAAACGCCAGTGACAGTGCCACGCAGGCATACACCAGCATATTCAGTATGAACATTCCTCCCCTTGCCGATAAAACCTCATATTTTATCAGTATTTTCGACAGCACTATGAATATCACACACAGCGCACATCCAGTTGACATCATTCCCAGTACAAGTTCTCTGTTGAGTCTGAAGAATCTGTAGGATGAGCACTCTATACGCGCTCTGAGTTTCTTTCTGTTGTACACCTGCAGAACCGGAGCTATACCAACTATCATTATGCAGATCATGACCCAGCCGAGATAATTGTAGAAGTTATATAACATGGAATGTCCTGAGGTCTTTCCGTCTGCCATATCGACTTCCGCCTTCTGCTCAAGTGCCTCCCTCGCTCTCTTATCTGCATCGTTCACATCATCACCGGCTTTCTTGTACAGAGATACCATATTCATATAACTGTCAAGCCTTGTCTCAAACAGCATGGATGCCTGACTTCCGGGGATAGTCGTTATCTCAAGCAGACCATCCGCAGCATCATTTGCCCATGCATCACCAAAACCATCCGGTATCCTGATCACACAAGCCACCGTCCTGTTGTAGAGAGCATCCTGAATACCTCGTTTGTCTATATCAACGCCATCTACAAGCTGCTGCGTATCATTCAGGTAAGCCACCAATTTTCTGCTCATCTCACTGCCATCCTCATCGCTCACCGCATATTTGATCGTTTTATCCTTATAATAGTTCTGTGGATCCTTGTTTCCCAGATTGATGAACACTATCATAACTCCGCACAGGATTCCCACATACATAATCATCTCCCCAATATATTTTCTCAAAACCTTGAAAAAAGATCTAAACACTTGCATATCTGTTCCTCCTTACCATGAGAATCCCTACTGTTATGAGGATCACAGCCTCAATAGCCATTATGACGATATTCTCAGTGAAAACCTGGTGGTCACTGTAAACATTCAGTGCATAAAATGAATCCGATATCAATGCTGCGGGATTGAGTTTATTTATAATCGGCACGTGCTGCTGTATCTCATACTTTATCCCGTTTATACACAGATCAGAAAGGATGGACATCACCATGGATATTCCGATCACAATACCTATCTTGGTCCCCTCAGCAAGCTTTGATATAGCCCCAACTATGACTCCAATTGCCAAACCGATAAAGCAGCCCACAAACAGAGTAAGCAGGATCTCCCATACTCTGTCGCCAAAATCCACTCCTATGCAGGACATGTATATAAAGCTTATGACCTCGACCACAAAATGTATAAGCAGCAGTGCAGCAAACTCTGCCAGAACAAATGTCATTTTTCTCTGTGGAGACACATTTTTTCTCTTGCCCGTAGCGCTCACATTTGCCTGAAGATTGTTCATCATCCCTATAGATGAAAGTGATGCAAACAGACAGCTCATGGCAAATATGGCATAGAAATAATTGTTATACACGTTCTGGCTGCCCTCGGTGCTGGCCTTCTCTGTATAATATGATCTCTGTTCTGAGAGCTTTTCCACAAGGTTCGACATATCATCCACGCCGGAAGTCCCAGACATATACTGTTGGAGTCCGATGCCATCCTTATATATATCCATAAGTGCATGCTCGTACTGCTTGTACTCAGAAAGCACTGTCTCAAGTATGCTCGCATTGACAGAACTCTCCGCAACCGTGAGCTTCACATCATCCGTATATATGATGCCCTCGACCTCTTCATCAGCCAGTGACTTCTCCGCATCGCTTTCGCTCATCCTTGTAACCGACAAAAGGGCATCATCGCCATCCGACAGCGCATCCAGCATATAGTTAAGTCCATTTGCCGATGCATCCTCAGTGACCACCGCCACCTTGATATTACTAAACATCTCATCCTGTTCATATATGTTGCCAAATGCCATGTACATGAAAGTGGCAAGCAGTATAGGAAATACCAGTGTCCAGAAAATAGACACCTTTGCACGCATCAGTATCTTTATCATATATAGGAAATCCCGTATAAACATATTTCTCTCCTTTTAATCCCGGTTCATCTGAAATATACAAATATTTGTTTCTTCAACAAATCCATAATTCAGCTTACATTCAGATCAGTCTCTAAGTTCCTTGCCTGTGATCTCAAGGAACACATCATTGAGTGTTGGAAGCTCCGTGACTACCCTGCCAAATGATATGTCGTGCTCCTTGAAAAATTCCATGAGCCTCACCAGATTGTGTCTTCCGCCAGAATATCTAAGTGTCAGCATGCCTCCGTTATATTCGTCCTCATACACATGTGGCTGACTGTGAAGCTCCGACATCTGTTCGCCTGTAAGTCCAAACACTTCAACCTTTATGGTCTCTGTATTCTTGATCATCTTCTTGAGCTCATCCTTTGTTCCGACTGCAACAGATTTACCTTTGTCCATGATGACTATCCTGTCGCAGATCTGCTCTACCTCCTCCATATAATGAGAAGTATACACGATGGTCGCGCCTTCCTCATTCAGTCGTTTTATCCCCTCAAGTATTCTGTTGCGGCTCTGCGGATCAACTGCCACCGTCGGTTCATCGAAAAATATAAGCTTTGGCTTATGCGCTATTCCGCAGGCAATATTCAGTCTTCGGAGAAGTCCTCCTGATAGCTTCTTTGGAAAGAACTTTCTGTAGTCTGCTATGTCCACGAAATCCATGGTCTCCTCAACACACTTTCGTCTCTTTTCCTTATCCTTTATATAGAGCCCACAGAAGTAGTCGATATTTTCATACACAGTGAGTTCATCAAAAACCGCCACATCCTGCATGACCACTCCGATCTCCCTCTTGATATCGTAGCTGTCTGGTTTCATTTCTTTTCCAAATACTTTTATGTCTCCCTTGTCAAATGTGAGCAGAGACAATATACAGTTTATAGTTGTTGTCTTACCGGATCCATTCGGTCCGAGCAGTCCAAGTATCTCTCCTTCCTTCACCGTAAGGCTGAAATGATCCAGCGCCAGCAGATCCTTATATCTCTTCACCAGATTCGTAACTTCTATTGCATTTCCCGAATTACTCATGTATGCCCTCCTGTTTTAACACGATACTTTTACTCTTATTGTCTCCATTTGCAATCATGACAATTTGCAATACCCGTGCGCTTGCATTCTTTATTGTATAATCCCATTATATACACCTCAGATCTGTTTTCACAGTGAACAGCGTCATCTTCACAATGTGACATTTGTCATGTTCCTTTTTTTAGAATATTTATTTATAATGAAAGTGTTAGTATGCTGCATACATACCGCCGGACATCTGATTTGTCTGTGTGATATGGTATCCATCTATTCACATTTTGGAGATTTTACATTTTGGAGATTTTACATTTCGGAGATTCTACATTTTGGAGATTTTAAACATGAAACACATCGTCAACAAAGGTCTGCTGCTGATTGCAGCGTTTGTCCTTATATATACACAACACATTGCTGTAGACACCAGGCTTATCGCCGCAATTCTTTTGTCTATGATCGCAAGTGCCATCTATCCGGCGCTTTCAGGCATCAGTGCATCCACAGCAACCAAATACGACAGAACGAGCATACAAGGCGGAATATATTCTCATCTGTGCGAGACATTGATATGCCTTTATCTCATCTCCGTTTTTTTTCTTGAGCCGATGTACTTTTTTGTATCTCTGGTAAGCTATGACATATACAGATACAGACAGCGCTTCTCATCTGCACTGCTTGTATTGTTATCTGTCTACACTGTTGCAGAAAATACCTGTGCAGTATTTCTCCCGCAGTTATGTCTTGTAGCATTTTCGCTGATATTAAGCGTGTATAGCTGTCATGTTGACTCTCTCCGCTCCGAGCTTCTGTCCCTTAGAGACAACACTGTCGAACACGATATGCTGGTTGCAGAAAATACCCGCCAGCTGCTTAGGAACCAGGACAATATGGTGCTCACCGCAACCCTGTCGGAGCGAAACAGGATCGCAAGGGAGATACATGACAACGTAGGCCACATGCTGACAAGATCCATACTCCAGACAGGAGCTATCAAGGTCATAAACAAAGATGAACGACTGACAAAACCTCTAGAACAGCTGCAATCCACTCTGGATACAGCAATGGACAGCATGAGAAACAGCGTGCACGATCTTCACGACGAATCTGTAAATCTCCGTGTCGCACTTAACGATATAACTGCAGGTGTCCACGATATAGATATCACGCTTGACTATGATATGTCTGAAAAGCTACCTAAGGATGTCAAATATTCATTTATCAACATAGTAAAGGAATCTATAAACAACACGCTTAAACACAGCAATGGAGACCATATGGATATACGCCTGCGCGAGCATCCCGCTTTTTACCAGCTGAGTATCGCAGACAACGGTACAGATATACATATGAGCGGTCAGGGAATGGGACTTTTCAGTATACAGGAGAGAGTCAACATGCTTGGAGGAAGCCTGAAGCTGTCCACCGATAACGGTTTCAGACTTCTTATAACAATAATGAAAGGAAGGGATCATGACATATGAATATAGTTATAGTTGACGATGATCAGCTTGTGGCCTTGTCTCTTCAGACCATACTTGAGGCTGACGACAATATACACGTATCTGCCACCGGCTGCAGCGGCTCAGAGGCAGTCCAGCTTTACAACAAGTACTCACCCGATGTCCTTCTCATGGACATCAGAATGGAGAATATGAACGGACTTGAAGCGTCGGAAATCATAATCGCAGCACACCCGGATGCAAGGATTCTTCTGCTCACCACCTTCTCCGATGATGAGTACATAATCAAAGCTCTGAGTCTCGGCGCAAAAGGGTATATTCTAAAACAGAATTTCGAATGTATTGCCCCAGCCGTAAATGCGGTATACAACGGACAGACCGTATTTGGCGAGGAGATAATAGGAAAACTTCCTGACCTTCTTGGGCACAGTGAATCACACTCTACTGATGTTGAAAGATCACCATTTGCCGATACACAATACGAGATAAGCTCCAAGGAAATGGATATTATACGTCTTGTAGCTGACGGACTAAACAACAAAGAGATTGCATCCAGACTTTTTCTGAGCGAGGGAACCGTTAGGAATTATATAAGTTCAATTCTCGACAAACTCTGCCTTCGCGACAGAACCCAGCTTGCATGCTTTTTCTATAAAAATTTAAAACATTAAGAACTTTCTATTTCATGCACACACATCCATACATGCAAAAAGGATTACAGACCTTATCTACGGCATATTGCCGTTTTCTGATCTGTAATCCTTTTTTTGTTGTGATGCCTTTCTGAATATCTGGAACCTTAACAATATCGTTGAATTCCTATTACCATGTTCCATATAACATGTTGCCTGTATCCGGGTGAAAGATACTTTATACACTACTGAAGCGAGGCATCTACACTTACATACTCTGTTGAGATATATCCTACTGATCCATCATAAAGCTGAACACCGATCCAGCTCTCATCCTGTGATACAACATCAAATACCTCTCCACTGTTTACTGTCGCAATGGCATCCGAGTCTGATGCCTGCTTTGCATATACGTCAACACCATCATAGAGTACCGACGCTGTTACGCCTGCCATAACCTCTGTCTTCTCTGTTGTACTCTCCTCTGTTGTTACTTTATCTGTTGTGCTATCTATTATACTCTCTGTTGTCGCCGACGAACTTCCCAGCCCGCTGCTTGCTACTCTTGCGGTATCATTGGCAGCTACATATCTGTCTGCCGGGATTGCCGCATCCATAGCCATATCGACGCTGCCATCAGCCATCATGACCGCTTTACTCTGATCTATAGTTACACTCTCATTGACGTAAAGCTCATCCGCCAACGGGTCTGCATTCTCTCCAAAACTTACAACCGCAAATATACAAAGTGCAATAACAACCACCAGTGATGTCATAAGTATATTATGCTTTAAGTACTTATAGCTAAGTACATTTCTTCTCATGTGATCTACAAATCTTCCCATTTTACTACGTGATCTTGTCATTTTTATCCCTCTGTCATATAATATAATAATTTATTCTCATTCTTATTTTGTAATCATTTATTTACAAACAACGCCTGTTTGTTACATTTCTGTTAAATATAATACACTAGACATGTAATTGTGTCAACCAAATATGACAAAAAAGCATCAATTTATAGTGGTTTTTTACGACTATGCGTAACGATATGTTGTGTTCTGTAACAACTCGCGTTTATAGACGGCGCGCATTTTTTCTCAGCGCATTTATTACATATTTCTCATTAATCTGGTGAAATAAAACAGCCTGCATGTTATGATATCAACAAAGATAACACATTAAGGAGAATTCTTATGAGACTTGACAAATTTCTTGTTGAGATGAATATCGGCAGCCGAAGCCAGGTAAAACAGTACATAAAAAAAGGCATGGTTTCAGTGAACGGCACTAACGCTGCTTCATCTGACATGAAGATAAACGAAGATACAGATACAATAAAATATAACGGAAAACAACTCTGCTATTCCAAATACAGATACTTCCTACTCAATAAACCGGCGGGGTGTGTGAGTGCAACCAAGGACAATGTTCACCAGACTGTTATAGACCTGTTAAAGGGAGAAAATACCAAGGATCTTTTTCCCGTGGGAAGACTTGACCTTGATACAGAAGGACTTCTTATAATCACAAATGACGGTCGGCTGGCTCACCATCTGCTATCTCCCGCTCACCACATCGCTAAGACCTATTATGCAGATATCGATGGATATGTGGACGACCAGACAATATCCCTCTTTAAGCAGGGGATCGATATCGGCGACGACACTCCAACTCTCCCTGCCAGTCTCAAGATCATTGAAGCAGACCGCAGTACGGGCAGCTCCCGCATAGAACTGACCATCACTGAGGGACGTTTCCACCAGGTCAAGAGAATGTTCCAGGCCGTGAATATGTCCGTCACATTTCTAAAACGCATATCCATGGGCAACATGCACATAACAGACGATCTGCCAACAGGCAGTTACCGGGAACTGACCCCGGAGGAGGTATCTGCGCTATCGCATACCATATAATAAATTTTGTAAAGGTTCAGACTTTAGCTCGTTGCTCCGCGTAAATAAAAACATCATGCACCTTCCCCCGATTTGAAACACTCAGTATATTCAATGAGGTATAACATGCATGATGTTTTATTTTTTATATATTATGCCAATTACTGCTTCTATGAGCTGTGATATTACTCTGTCAGATCTGTAGCAGCCTCCATCGATGATTCCTCTGATGAAGCTTCACCTGATGCTGAACCTGTCGCTGTATCTGAAGACGAATCGCCACCTGTCACATATGTGTCAAGTCCGTCTGCTATGCCCTTTACTATCTTGTTCTGATAATCATCTGTAACAAGAAGTGCCTCCTCAGATGCTGTTGTCATATATCCAACCTCAACTATAGTGACCGGTACTGTACTCCAGTTGATGCCACTCATAGAATCGGTCTCCCATATTCCATCACTCTTTGCGCCGGTTGACGCAATAAGCCCCGCTAGAACATCTGTGGCAAGATCCTTGCATTTGTCATAGATTGCTGAATTATATGGGTTGGATGACGTCTGGCACACAGTCATAACTCCCGTTGCTGTGTTGTCTGTGGAACCATTTGTATGAATCTTGATGACAGCCTCAGCGTTCAGATTATTTGCATATTCTGCTCTTGTAGCATTGCTTATATCCACATCATTGCTTGTTCTGATCATCTTGACATTGTAGCCCCTGGCTGTGAGCTCTGTCTCAAGCTTCTTTGCTATCTGAAGATTCAGCTCATACTCAGCTATTCCTGTTGAAACTCCTGTATTGCCCGGGGTTGCCTTTACCTTTGTCTCTGTAGCGGCAGGACCTATAGGCTCCTTCTCTTCATTTGCCGTCTGCTGATGTCCGGCATCAATCACTATCATTCTTCCGTTTCCCACGTTGGACTTAACTGTGGCCTCGGTGGTGTCATCCGATGAACTCTCTGTTGTGGCCGCCTCAGTTGACGCATTACTCTTCTCTCCGCCAACGACCTCAAGAAGTTCTGAGAATATATAGTACTCTCCACCATCTATGGATACTTTGCTCCACTCATCGTTGTAACCAACTCTGTCGAGTTCAACATCATTTGCAAGTTCCTGATAAACATCACCGTCTGTGGATGGTGTGGTTCTGACATTTACATAGTCTAGTGTCTTTACTTTGTCCTTGCAAATGGTAAATCCATCCTTGTCCTTCTCCGGCTGAGCCTCCGTGGTCGCCTCTGTCGTAGCCATCGTGGTCACTTCTGTTGTAGCTTCCGTCTCTGTAGGCTTAGCTGTGGTTGCATCACTGTTCTTGTTTCCACATCCCGCAAATGCAAGCATAGATGCAAGTCCAAGGCAAAGCACTGCGTATTTTAAATATTTCTTTTTCATGAGTATCCTCCTGTTAAGGATTTTCCCCGCCATTGCGAGTCTCTCCTTATAAATATTAAAACAGATCAACTTATTGTAACATAATCGTAATACCTGTACAAGTAAATTGCTCAAATACCTCATTCTTCTATAATCTTATGTAATATATTACATTTCAAACACTGCAGAACATAAAGCTTTGAGCTGGCTGTAATCCTCAGCGCTTCCAAGTTCCATCGCCGAATGCATCGCCAATATTGGAATTCCCATATCCACAGCTCTGACCGGAAGATACGATGACGCTATAGGACCTAGAGTCTGTCCCCCAGCCATGCCCGACCGGTTCACCTGACGCTGAACTTTTATATCATTTTTTCTTGCAAGAGCCATTACTACAGCTGAAGCCTCACTGTCTGACACATATCTCTGACTTGCGCTAGACTTAAGTGCAACTCCGCATCCCATGACTATCTGATTAGTCGGATCACTCTTTTCCGGATAATTAGGATGTGTTGCGTGCGCCACATCCAGTGACAACATGAACGCATCCCTCATGATTCGCATTCTATCATTCTCCTCCATATCCAGTCCACTCATGATCCTGTCTACTATTCCAGACAGCATCACTGAATCTGCACCCTGCTTTGATCTACTGCCTATCTCCTCATTGTCAAACAATGATATCACATTTATACAGTTACCCTTTTCAGTCTTACACATGGTATCCACCAGCGCTGAAACCGATGTTATGTTATCAAGTCTCGGCGATGCTATCATATCTTTCTCTGCCCCAACGATCTCCATGTGATCCATATTGTAGAGATACAGATCGTAATCCAGTATATCATCCTTCAAAAGTCCAAGATCATCAGCCACGTATTGTAATATATCTTTTTCTTTAACGTTTTGCCCATTCAGCCCATATACCGGTATAAGCTCCTTCTGCACATTCATTTTATCACCGGTAGTCTCTTTTCTCAGGTGTGGTGCAAGACTTGGGACAATACACATAGCCCTCTCTGAATCATACAGATATGTCCTCGGTCTGAATGGATCCTCTGTCTGAACCACGACCTTTCCCGCAATCCCAAGAGGTCTGTCAAACCACGTTTCCTTGATAAGTCCTCCATAAGGCTCAACATTGAGCATCTGATAACCGCACCTGTTCATATCAGGCTGTGTCTTGATCTTGAGCATCGGAAAATCCGTGTGGGCAAGTCCTATATTCAGTCTTCCATACTCAGGCACCTCACCAATTGCAAATGCAACCAGCATTGATGGATATGGTTTTACATAATATCTTCCACCTGCCACAAGCTCCCAGCGCTCACCTATGTCTAATTTCCTGTAATCATGATCCAGCAATATATCTTCACATTCCTTCACAACATGAAACTGCGTAACACCTGCGTCCAGTAGCCTACATAATGTATCTATCATAATAAATTATCCTCCTTATAATGGTCGGTCGGCAAACGCACACATCAGTATCCTTTCTTATGTGCATCGTCTGCGTTCTTCACAAAGATTTTAGTACAAATCTTCAGCTTATACAATTCCCTTACTTCTTATTTTAGCTTAATATCCACATCTGATATTCAAGTTTTTTATCGCAATGTGAATCTTCTCTTGCCCTGTCATTCAAAAGGCTGTATAATCGCCAATAGATACTTTAACGCTTTTATGCGTCAAACTATTAAAGGAGAACATAAAATGAATGTTTTTTCAATAGGATTTATCGGTCTGGGACTTATCGGAGGATCTATTGCCAAATCCATCCACCGCATTTTCCCGGATTACAGAATAATCGGATTTGACAACAATGTATCCACACTCAAGAAAGCTGTCTCCGATGGAACGCTGACTGAATATACAGATGATGTCCATACCATAGCAGAATGCAACTATATCTTTCTGTGTGCACCGGTCCACTATAATATAGAATACCTGCGCCAGCTAGGGCCATTCCTTACAGACAGCACCATACTGACTGATGTTGGAAGCGTAAAGCTCGACATATACGAAGCAGTCCAGGAGCTTGGACTTGCCAGGTATTTTGTCGGCGGACATCCTATGGTCGGCTCTGAGAGATCTGGCTACGAGGCGGCCACCGACAGGCTCATAGAGAATGCCTACTACTTCATTACACCTGCAGACGGAGTTCTGCCGGGCAAGACTGAGGAGTTCTCCACATTTATCGGAGATCTTGGAGCAATACCTATCATATATTCTCCGGTTGAGCACGACAGGATAACTTCTTATATAAGTCATGTACCACATGTCATCGCCGCCTCACTGGTCAATCTTGTCGCAGCGGCAGACAGCCCGGACAATATTTTCAAATCACTGGCAGCCGGAGGTTTCAAGGATATAACCAGGATCGCATCCTCCAATCCTGTGGTATGGGAGCACATTCTTCTGGCAAATCCTGACAATATCGTAAACGGTCTTCAGGAATATGTTGAGCTTATAGACAAAATGATTTATCATATTAAGCAGCGCGATGCAGCTGGGATAAATGCATTTTTTGCATCCGCAAGGGACTACAGAGATTCCATTCCTAACAACAGCAGCGGTGTCATCAGAATGCATCATGAACTGTTCGTAGATATCCCTGATGAGGCTGGTGCAATAGCGAAGGTAACTGCTCTTATCGCTGAGGCAAAGATAAGTCTCAAGAATATCGGAGTCTCCCACAACCGTGAGGACGAGGAGGGTGTTCTCAGGCTTTCATTCTACGATGCAGAATCAAGAAAGAATGCGCAGGATGTGCTGAAGGCCGCAGGCTATAAGATTTATAACCGTTAAGTAAAAGCAGTTATAATCTTACTGTTACTTATCGGCAAATAAATTCGCGGCTCATTTTATATTAAGCCGGAGAATAAAATATTTTAACCAGACATATTACACTAGAATAAAGGAATACTGAGAATTTATGAAGATCAACAGAGTAAAATCACTTAATGGAGGGATAACAATACCGGGAGATAAATCCATCTCCCACCGCTCCATCATGTTCGGCTCAATCGCAGATGGAATAACTGAGGTACACGGATTTTTAAATGGAGCAGACTGTATATCATCCATGAACTGTTTCAGGCAGATGGGAATAGATATCGATTATGACGGAGACATTGTAACTGTACATGGAAAGGGACTGCATGGACTGTCAAAGCCTGAAGGCACACTCGATGTCGGCAACAGCGGAACAACCACCAGACTTATATCGGGTATACTTGCCGCTCAGCCATTTGCAAGCAGACTCATAGGTGATGCATCGATATGCAAGAGACCTATGAAAAGGATCATGACACCGCTGTCCATGATGGGTGCTGACATCACATCGGAGCTTGGAAATGACTGTGCACCGCTCCTTATAAACGGAAAGGAACTCCATGGAATACACTACAACTCACCTGTCGCGTCAGCCCAGGTAAAATCATGTGTACTCCTTGCCGGACTCTACGCAGACGGCGAGACAAGTGTCACCGAACCATATGTGTCAAGAAACCACACTGAACTCATGCTTGAGTCATTTGGCGGCAATATAAAATCAGAGGGAACTACGGCTACCGTAAAGCCTGTGGATAAGCTTGTTGGACAGAAAATACTTGTACCTGGAGATATATCATCAGCTGCTTACTTCCTTGTTGCAGGACTTATCACTCCGAACTCATGCATCACCATCAAAAATGTTGGCATCAACCCGACCAGAGATGGAATACTGGAAGTCATCAAAGCAATGGGCGGCGATATGGAATACTCCAATGTAGTGAGCGGATGCGGTGAGCCAACCGCTGACATAACAGTCAAGACATCTAGTCTCAAGGGCTGTGTCATCGAGGGTTCCATCATACCAAAACTCATTGACGAGATCCCTGCCATCGCAGTTCTCGCATGCTTTGCAGATGGTGAGACTATCATAAGGGATGCCCAGGAACTGAAGGTCAAGGAATCCAACAGAATAGATGTCATGGTAAACGCCCTCTCAGCCATGGGCGCTGACATAACTGCAACTGATGACGGCATGATAATACGCGGCGGAAAGCCACTCCATGGAGCTGTGATCGACAGTCACTTGGACCACAGGATCGCCATGAGCTTTGCCATCGCAGGACTTAACGCTGATGGTGATACTGACATCACCGGAGCCGAGTGCGTGAACATCTCATATCCGGGATTCTATGATGATCTGAGTGGGCTGGAACGTTAAAGATATATAGATTATTTTTAGCACAAATAAAGGCGACACTACAGTCTGTGATGCTTTGCATCCTACCAGACAGCTGTGTCGCCTTAATTTGTGTTACTTTTTATCCTAATAATTTAATGATATCCTGCTCTGTCCAATATTCATTTGGATATATGGACAAATCATCTTTATGTTTACGAATAATTCTCTTCGGACTCTCGGTGTTATCATAGACATGTAAAATATCGCATATATCTATCAACTCTTTTATATGTCCCAATGACTTATAATATCTATCTATAACCTTTATGTGTTCCACATCATGCCCCCCCGATGCTACCCTTGATTCTATTCGCAGAATATTTATTGCAGGGTCAATTGTCAACACAAATACACACTTAATAAAATATCCTTCATCCTTAGCCTTCCTAAGTATATCCATTTTATATTCTGATGATAAAACAGTTTCGAATGTAAAATCTTCATTTTCCTCTATGGATTCATATCTCATTTTATCCACAAGAATTGCAGCATCAATGTTTGCCATTCCTGTCGACATGACTATATCGTCTGCATTTGTATATCTTCCGACTTTATCAAAAAAAGACGTGATTGTACTTTTACCAGAACCATTTGGACCAGCAAATACAAGAACCATCGGTTTTCTATTTTGCATATTTTATATCTCCATTTGCATATTCAATATATGCTTTTTTATTCTCTTTATCATATCCCGCTATTGGTTTTTTACATACTCTGGCTTTATTTATTGCAGCTTTAACCGCCTCAACAGCTCTGGCATCCATCTCTTGATCCGATAACGTTAACGTTTTACTTTCTTCTTCTCTGGATACAACATTTATTATCTTACCATTTTTAGCACTTAAAGTTTTCATACAAACACCACCTCATACTGTTAATTATTTACAATAATATATCACATACTTATATTTTACCACGGTTTACAAACAATTCACAATAACTTACTCCGTTGCCAGCTCAAACTCATCTGTTCCAGTATCTTCCCAGTTTGTTTTCCCACTGCTTATCACTTCCCCACTGGAAAATACATATGCATAGATATCTTCTATTTCGGCGCTGCCATAATCATATGCTCCATCACCGCCTTTTTCAGTACGATACCTTACATACAGGCCGCACTTCTCATTTTCTGACTTGCCATCATATACAATGTATTCCACTGTAGTATCACTTTCAGACAATATACATCTTGACGATGACTCCGAGGCGCCGTAATATACTTCAAATTTTCCAGCTGTGGCATCTGAATATTTCTCAAAGATTGCCTGATACCCCGCTGTAATTTCCTTATTTTCTGGCTGATCATTTACATCAGGATCAACAGAGGAATCAGTGGAGCTCTCTGCATTCTCCCTGCTGTCAGCCGAAACTTTTTCCGCTATCGCAGAGTCTTGTTCGCTGTCTTTTTCTATATCCGTATCTTCTCTTCTATATCTGGTCGTGAGACTTCTACTGCTGGTCTGCCCATTAAAACGCAAGGTCACAAGCTCGTCACGCTGTTCAGAACCAGACACTACCACCTCCACGCGATCAATATACCATGTCGTCTTTAGATCTCTTTCGTCAAATCTTGCACCATCATTTGCCACTTCAAATGACCTATATGCAACCGTCTTCTCTTTGCCCTTCAGCACCAGTCTTCCATGGGCAGCTCCAAATGGAAAATCCGGGTCGCCAACAGAATAGATCACAAGCTCATAATCACCATCTGGAGACGTTGACACACTTATCTGCTCAGCTTCGTAACGCGTCTTATATCTAACATAACCTAATGGCAGCAACACCACCATTACCAATATGCAGGCTATGATAACAACATACTTTGGTATCTTATTCATGGTTATTTCCTGCCTGTCTCCTCATACATTCCTATTTTCTTCATGTTATCCACTATATCTATGTAGTTTCCATCTATCGCATTTATATATACCCTCTGTATCGGCATGTCACATCGGTAATCCTCATTATATTCATTCTGAGAAAATATCCATGTCGGAACAAAATACTTATTTCCCGACTCATCAGCACATGGTACATAGGCAAGTTCCACATCATTAAATTCCACCGTTCCATAATTTGTCGGGTGGTCCTTATAATATTTGGCTATACTCTCGCCCGCAGCTTTAATCATCTCATCCCAGCTTAAAAGCTTGACCTCCTCTTTATCAAACGTATCCTCGTCGGCATATACATACACTGTAGATGAGACAACCCCAAACTTATCAACACTTATTACCGCCTTGTCAACTCCACCTTTATAGGTAAGGTTATCTGTATCAATACTATCCACGGTGTCGATATCTGTTGAGTATACCACATCTATCCCATCTATCTTCCGTCCGAACTGGAATCTGTATCCATCAGGCTTTTTTATGACATCTTCACCATAAGTACCGCCTGTCCAGGCTCTCACCGCCTCTTCTGTCCCTGTGCAGGCAAATCCGCTTATCCCCAGATTGTCTAGTAACTTCATTGCAGAACTGAGTCCTTCATCTTCTGTGATTGGGTTCTTCTCATCCCCATCATATGTGTCTTCACCGACAACATTGATCTCATACGTACTTTCAGTTCCTGGAACCTCTGATACAAGAGCCTTATCCTCACCCTCAGGTGTCATATCATATGTAAAATAGTAATTGTTATATCCATCTCCATCTTCATTATCCGATGCCGCCATAAATATTCTCTGTACCCCACCGGCTTCCGCAACATAATGCTCATTAATCTTATATTCTGTAGCTATTGGTAACTCATCATCAATGCTATTTCTCTCGTCTACCCATCTTTTCATACCTTCCTCTAAAAGCTCTGCATAACCAGGATCATCACTCGCCAAAGCCTTTTCTATGTCCGCCTTATATGAAGCTATCGTGTTATCCAGGATTTCCTTTGACTCAGCAGCATCGCCATCCTGCCACCTTATTTCTGATGTCTCGTCAAAAAGCTTTGATATTATAGTTTTAAGCTCATCACCTGAACATGGCGCATTTACCGTGTCAAACCCGACTTTATATACTCTATCAGCATCTGGAACCTCTATATCATCATCCTTCAATGTTATCGATGAGAGTTTTGATTCTCCTATGTCAAAAGTAACATCGCAGTTATCGGGTATATCCAGCTGTCCCTCAAGACCTCCTGCATTATCTGCATCATCACTGCCACCATTCATTCCGTAATCGACCTTTTTGTTTCCACATGCGGCAAGACTTAATGCCATAACAGAAATAAGTGCTGCACACATTATTTTTTTCTTGTTCATCGTACACCTCCGTTTTATTTTACCGAAATACCTAACATCTTTACCGGGTAACATTTGACAGATATATGACCGTATGGAATCTTTGATCATCCTCTGAATAATATGCATCAACACTGCCACCATACTTTTCTGCAACCCTTTTCATACTCTTTATTCCAAATCCATGGAATTTTTGATCCGGCTTACCGGACTTTCGTGAATCAGATCTATATGTACAATCATTTGTCATTGCTATGATCGTTCCACCATCGTTCCCTTGTGAATTCATTCTAAGTTCCACACTGGCACTGCCTATTTCACTCATTGCATCACTGGCATTGTCCAGCATATTACACAGAAGGACAGTTAAGTCATCTACCTGCAAGTAATCCATACGTGCCCTTCTCACATCAAAATCATAATGAATTCCTGTATCAATGAACCTGCCGGCATATCGATTAAGAATAACATTTACCATATGATCATCCGAAAACCTTATCTTTTCTTTCAACTCGCCGGATTCATATATCCTTTCAATATATTCGACCGCCTTATCGTAATCATGATGTTCGAGCAGATCATGTATCCCGCTGATATGCTTTTTTATGTCATGTATCATTATTTTCTGCTCTTCGTCCTGACTGATCATTTTTTTATAATACTCAATGTCATATTTTTCTCTCTGGGTCTGCAATGTCTTATCCAAATTCTCCTTGTAGGCACTCTGCAGATATCCGTAGATCACAAATGAAATAATAATTATCACCAGACAGATTATTGAACAATACAACACTATGGATTCCTGCATTTTGCTGATGTCAGAAAAGTAACACATGTAATTGAGCAGACACACAACAACTATCACGCACACTGGTATGACAAGAATTACCCAACCCTGTGCTCCCATATGTACATCCACCCTGTGTCTCATCCCGTATCGGCTGATTGCAAACATCACAAGGAAATACACAAACTTACTTAACATTGCAAAAAATAATACCGTCAAAACACCACCAGATGGATCCCAGGCTTTTTGACTGATTCCAGAAAATACCGCCACAACCACCATCTCTGACAATGTCATAATTACTGACATTGCCACACTGTGAAAAACTGAGCTTAAAGTTTTTTGTCCATATACGAATTTTATTATTATCCAGTTGAATACTGGAAATGAAATAAAATTAAATATCAATATATTTAGTTCAAACAAAGCAAATAAAACAACATAACACGCCAACACCAAAACAAATCTCTTTATCACCGTATATCTTGGTTTTACAAACATCCACTCGAAGTATTGAAATGCTATCAACGCTTCTATCAGAAAAACGATTCCATAAATCATAGCCATTGTCATGTCCTTGCCCCCTCCAAATACATCATAAATGCATGCTTAAAATTTTGATAATTGCGTTTCGTTAGATAGGCTGTTACCCCAGTATCCAGATACACCAATGAATGATCAAACCTTACTACATGTTCCATATTCACAATAAAACTTCTGTGTGTTCTAAAAAATCCCCTTGTATCCAATGTCTTCTCCCAGTAATCCATCTTTCTCACAGAGATGTATTTTCCCTCACTGGTGTTCACAAATAGCGTATGTCCCTGTGCCTCCAGGTAAATAATCTCCGGAGCTCTGAGGATTATATTTTCATTCTTTGTCTCAATCAATATCTTAGTATTTGATGTTGTGTATATCTTAAGTCCATCCTGTATATTTCGGTATATACGGGATTTGTCAAGCGGCTTTGAAATATACCTGAACACCCTCAAGCTCATAGCAGCATCAAGATAGCTGTCGTATGCCGTTATTATATATATCAGACACTCCTCATTCTGCGCCAATAGCCGTCTGCCTATATTTATCCCATTCATTCCCGGAATTACTATATCCAAGAATACAAAATCATATTTCACTTCGCTTTTTATCAGATCCTCGCCATTGTCAAACTCATATATGTTGGGTTCTTCCAAATGATTGGAAACAAAATATTCCTTTATCCATTCACTCAGCTGTTCAGTTACAAATATATCATCATCGCATACCGCTATATTAAGCTTACTTCTTTGGTCCATATGCTCACCCCATTATTATTATACACTTTGTTATATTACCTCTTCAATGCTGAATGCACGAAACGACATTATAGTGCCGATTTTGGACAAAAAAGGCTTTCCGGTTACGAATAAACCGAAAAGCCTTTTTGCAAACATATTCAATTACAGATTCCAAGGATGATCCAGAGCACTGCTATCATACATCCGACTAAACATCAAGAGGATACTTTCTAAACGCTTTCTAAACAATCTTATTAATCAAAATGTGACATACTCTTCTGCATCTCCACAATCAAAAGAATACTGTGAAATATCTCCTAATTCTACTGAGGTAACTGGAAATATCGTCACAGTATCCAAAATACTTTCAAATTCTTCTGTTGTCAAATAACTCATTTATTTTCAATACGCTTTCTTGCCTCAAGCATCTTTTTCTTCTTATCAATGGATTCTGATGAAGGAGTTCTTAATACCTGTTTAAAAATTAATTATTATTCTGCGAACAATTGACCGCATCAATAGCTATCACCAGCATAAGTGCCATGATCTCATCACCCGGATCTGAGATATCAAGTGTGTATGTATCTCCCCAGCTGAGAAGCTGCTTTGCTATATTTGCCACCAGCCTGCTTCCAGCTGTTACACTGTAATTCCAAGAAAGGAAATCTCCATCACACTGCCATCCTCCATACTCAATACTGTACGATGGCTTGAAGAATGTAAATTCCTTCCTGATACTTCCACACGGCCTGCCACCCACACTGATGTCAAATGTAGGCAGGAATGTGAATAATCTCTGACTGATAAGACCTATCTCATTTCCCGCAATGTCATATACGTGAACCTGATGCGTCAGCCGAAATGCCTCCGACTTCACAAAATATTTTTTGTTTCCCCATTCATCGTATATATCATAGGTATCTGTCCAGGCAAATACCCGTTGTTTTATCATAAGTCTCATGAAACCACTCCTTATATCATGATTCGCACCTACGGTGCTTACCGTTGCTATCGCAACTATCATTATCCAATTCGCCGCTCGCCAATCATGCAAGCATGTTGGCTCACTTATGCTCATTAAATCACGTACCCCGGCACCACCAGCTTCACCACGTAAGACACGACAAATATCCCAAGCCACACATACACATACCACAACCGGAATCTCACAAGCGGTGTCCTGCCATTCGTGGCAAGCCTGATCGTATTGCCCACCAAATATATGATGCAGATGCACGCCAGATACACAGTCGCCACATGGTAATACAATGCCGTCAGAATATGTCCGTGGAGCATGGCAAGTACAGCCCTTGTCGTACCGCATGCAGGACATATCACCCCTGTAAACCGGCGTATCTGACACCCCTCAAGCCACGAGGTATCCGGCAGGACACGAAGGAGCAGTATATATACTACCGTGCCGATAAGCAGTGTTATGAGCACTGCTATCTCTGCAATATATAACTGCCCCTCCGTATGACCTAGAAGTTCAAATAATCTATATACTTTTCCGCTATGTCTTTCTGCGTTTTTATGTTCCATAGAATATCCTTTGTCTCTATTGAATGATTTCCGCCTTTATATCTATAAAGAGGTATGTTCTTTGCCGCACATAGTTTTGTTATCTCATCCGTATCCGCAAGCGGATCTGCTGTGCCATGAAAAGCTATTCCATGTCCATCTGCATATTTCAGCGTCATTGCAAGAGGCGTGAAATAAATATGTCTGACATTGAGGTCTTTCTCGGCAGCATATCTCGCTGCTATCACGGTGCCTATGCTCTTAGACATGAACACTATATCCTCTGCCTCCCGCCAGTCTATACTGTCAAGTTCAGGAATGACCACGTCCCATCCTGCAGCAAATGCATTCTCAAGTCCGTGCGGCAATTTGCCATATTTTAAATCAACGATCTCATATCCATTCTCAGACATATATTTTTTACCATAGTACAATAATGGTTTGTCACTATGATATCCTATACCTGGAAACACAACACATATCTTCTTTCCCATAATTATCTCCTGTCAGTTCAACATTGATCCATACCAATCTGTCCATGTGACTGGGACACATCTCAAGCTATCTTATTTTATCAGCATAGCATCGCCAAATGAGAAGAATCTGTACTTCTCCTCAACCGCCACCTTGTACGCCTCAAGTATATGCTCTCTGTCGTACAGCGCCGAAACAAGCATCAGAAGCGTTGACTCTGGCAGATGGAAATTCGTGATGAGCGCGTCAATAACCTTGAACTTGTATCCCGGATAAATAAATATATCCGTCCATTTGCTGCCTGCATGAACTGTTCCATCGTCGTCCGACATAGACTCAAGAGTTCTGGTACTTGTCGTTCCAACGGACACAACCCTTCCGCCTGCAGCCTTTGTCTCGTTGATCATATCAGCAGCATCCTGCTCTATGATACAGAACTCAGAATGCATGTGGTGATCCAGAATATTCTCCTCCTTCACAGGTCTGAAGGTTCCGAGTCCGACATGGAGTGTCACGTGCGCGATCTTTATTCCCTTTGCCTTGATCTGCTCAAGCAGCTCTGTTGTAAAATGCAGTCCGGCGGTAGGTGCTGCCGCAGAACCGTCATGCTCTGCATAAACTGTCTGATATCTGTTCTTGTCCTCAAGCTTATGTGTGATATATGGCGGAAGCGGCATCTGTCCCAGCTCGTCGAGAATTTCCTCAAATATCCCATCAAACTCAAATCTTATAAGTCTGTTGCCCTCCTCAACTATATCAACGACCTCACCCACAAGTTTGCCCTTTATAAGTCCTGTCTCAGGGTCAGGTTCATTTGACTCTGAACCAAATACTATACGAGCACCCACCTTACACTTTTTGCCTGGCTTTACCAAAGTCTCCCATGTACAGTCGTCCTTTCTCTTCAGAAGGAGAACCTCTATTGATGCTCCCGTATCCTCCTTGACGCCCATAAGCCTTGCCGGAAGCACCTTCGTATCATTGATGACCAGGCAGTCCCCTGGATTTAAGTAATCTATCACATCGTAGAAGTGCTTATGCTCTATCGTATTGTCCTTCCTGTCCAGGACCATGAGACGTGACTCACTTCTCTTGAGGAGTGGATCCTGTGCTATAAGCTCCTGTGGCAGATCATAGTAAAAGTCTGTTAATTTCATCATATCGTAATTCCTCACATATTTATTCACACAAAAATAACTGTCTGGCGCTGGATATATACAATATCTCCGCGCCAAACAGTTACATATTATACTACTATCACAAATATTTCAAGGATAGCGCCTATTACGCTCTGATCTCGATTCCGAGCTTGCCGAGCTCCTTGAGGATCTTGGCAATGATTCCATCGACCTCTGACGTCTCAAGTGTTCTATCCTTAGCACGGAATGTCATTGTGTAAGCCACTGACTTCTTGCCCTTTGCGATCTGCTCACCCTCGTATACATCGAAGAGCTTGTAGCTCTCAAGCAGCTTGCCGCCACATTTCTTTATGACTTCCTCTATCTGTCCGACAAATATTTCCTTGTCCACAACAAGACTCAGATCTCTTGTACTTCCAGGGAACTTTGCAATTCCTTCATACTTGATGTCGAAGCTTGACAGCATAACCAGTGTAGGCATATCTATAACTGCAACATATACCTCCCCCTTAAGGTTGTAGTTGTCACATACCTCAGGATGTACCTGTCCGATAAATCCAATTGTCAGGTTGCCCTTCTTGAGCTTTGCCTGACGGCCCGGATGAAGGAATGTGTACTCTGACTCAGGCTCGTATGTCACCTGTCCCTTGAGACCAACCTTGTCTGTAAGCTCCTCGAGAACTCCCTTGAGATCAAAGAAATCTCCCTGACCATACATACCGATGGTCAGCTTCATTCTCTCCTCTGGAAGCTCTGTGAGTGGAAGTGACTTTGGAAGGTATACATTTCCGAACTCATAAAGTCTTGCGATCTTGTTCTTTCTATTATAATTTGTTGCCAGTGATGTAAGAACACCGTTCAGTGATACTGTTCTCATGATACTGAAGTCCTCACCGAGAGGATTTGCTATTGTAACTGTCTTTCTGAACTCGCTGTCAGCAGGAAGAAGCAGCTTGTCAAATACCTTAGGGCTCTCGAATGAGTAGCACATACCGCCCGAGAAACCATTTGCCTCAAGGACATCCCTTGCGATGGCATTGATCATCTGGTCGTATGGGAGCTTACCAACTGTTGCCTCACCTCTTGGAAGTGATACAGGAATGTTGTCGTATCCGTAGAACCTTGCAACCTCCTCTGCCAGATCTGCCATGCAGTTCAGATCCTGTCTGAAGCTTGGCACATCCAGAGTGTTTGTCTCTGCATCGTATGTGAGACCAAGTCTGCCGAAGTAGTACAGCATCTTCTCAGGCTCAACCTCTGTTCCGAGAAGCGCATTCATCTTGTCAGGCTCAAATGGAAGCTTCTTGTCCTGTACAGGATTTGGATACACGTCAACAGCTCCGCCGACTACCTCACCTGCGCCCATCTCCTCGATGAGCTGACATGCCCTGTCTATTGCCTCCATTGCAAGATTTGGATCAAGTCCCTTTGTGAACTTGGCTGCCGCATCAGTTGCAAGTCCAATTCTTCTCGATGAAAGTCTGATATTTGTTCCATCAAAGCAGGCTGCCTCAAAGAGCAGTGTATCGATACTGTCTGTTACCATGGAGTTCTCACCACCCATGATTCCAGCGATACCGATCTCCTTCTCACCGTCACAGATCATCAGAACGTCATGGTCGAGCTTTCTCTCCTGTCCATCAAGTGTTACAAATGTATCTCCGTCATTTGCACGACGGACTACGATCTTGTTGCCAGCTATGGTGCTGAGATCATATGCGTGCATTGGCTGTCCGTACTCTTCCATAACATAGTTTGTTATATCGACAAGATTGTTGATCGAACGGATCCCCTGTGAAGCAAGTCTCTGCTGCATCCACTTTGGTGAAGGTCCGATCTTCAGGTTCTTGACAACCCTTGCTGTGTATCTAGGGCAGAGGTCATGATCCTTTACCTCTACTGATATATAGTCATTGACGTCCTCGTCATTTCCTGTCTTTGTTACCACTGGTGGGTAAAATGGCTTGTCAAATGTAGCTGCTGCCTCTCTTGCCATACCAATCATTGAGAAACAGTCAACTCTGTTGGATGTGATCTCGTACTCGACAACAACATCGTCAAGTCCCAGTGCCTTCACAGCATCATCGCCCGGCTTCACGCCCGACTCCTCTGGGAATACATACACGCCATCCTCTGGTGCCTCTGGGTAAAAGTCTCTTGATGAACCAAGCTCCTCTATACCGCACATCATACCATTTGACTCAACACCTCTGAGCTTACCCTTCTTGATCTTGATTCCGTCAGGGTATTCATTGTTGTCGCCGTGTGCTGCCGCAACCTTACCACCGTCAAGTACAAGTGGGATGAGATCATCAACCTTTACATTCTTTGCTCCGGTCACTATCTGGAGAGGCTCTGCCTGTCCCACGTCTACCTGACACACTACGAGCTTGTCCGCATCTGGATGCTTCTCCATAGTGAGAATCTTGCCGACAACGATCTTGTCAAGATTCTTATCCTTCTGTTCGTAATCCTCTACATGTGATCCTGAGAGAGTCATGGCATCTACAAACTCCTGAGCTGTCACGTCCAGATCAGGAACATATGCCTTTATCCATGAAATTGGTGTATTCATCTTCTATTCTCCTTTTAATTGTGTAATCTTACTTTCTACATAAACCTCATTGAATCTCTACTACATTACGTCAATCAGCAGACAGCTGCCAGACGTTCGACACATTTTAATCCGCTTAGGCTGACCCATTTGTCATAAGCAGACATTTGAGCCCGCCGGTCCTTAGGTGGCGCTCCAGCGGCGCCTTAGTACCGCTGCAGGGCGAAACGAGCGGAAGCGTTCTGCATTGACAAATGGGTCAGCAAAAGCGGCTTCAAAACCTTCATCGTCCAGCAGCGTCCCCACAATTAAAACTGGTCTAAGAATCTCATATCGTTCTCGTAGAGAAGTCTCATGTCATCTATCTCATACTTGAGAAGTGTTACTCTCTCAAGTCCGATTCCAAATGCAAATCCTGAATATACCTCAGGGTCTATTCCACAGTCGCGGAGAACCTTTGGATGAACCATACCACAGCCAAGGATCTCTATCCAGCCACTGCCCTTACATACTCGGCATCCCTTGCCGCCGCACTTGAAGCATGTGATATCACACTCTGCTGATGGCTCTGTGAATGGGAAGTGATGAGGTCTGAACTTGACCTTTGTGTTCTCACCGAAGAACTCCTTTGCCCACTGCGCCAGTGTTCCCTTGAGGTCTGCCATGGTGATTCCCTTGTCTATTACAAGTCCCTCTACCTGATGGAATGATGGTGAATGTGTCGCATCTACCTCATCAGCTCTGAACACTCGTCCAGGTGAGAGGATTCTGATCGGAAGATTGCCCTTCTCCATGATTCTTGCCTGAACGGGTGATGTCTGTGTACGAAGAAGGATATCCTTTGTAACATAGAATGTATCCTGCTCATCCTTTGCAGGGTGGTTTGCAGGAATGTTCAGCAGTTCGAAGTTGTACTTGTCATACTCTACCTCAGGTCCCTCAACTATCTCGTAACCCATACCGACGAATACTCTCTCAAGGTCCTCAAGAGCTATCTGATTTGGATGTCTGTGTCCGGTGAGTTTCTTCACACCTGGAAGTGTTACATCTATAGTCTCTCTCTTCATCTTCTCAGCACGGAGTGCTCTGTTGATGGACTTTGTCTTCTCATCAAGTGCTGTCTCGATGGCCTGACGTGCCTCATTTACCATCTGACCAACCTTTGGTCTGTCCTCCGGTGCAACATCCTTCATTGATTTGAGAACCTGTGTGAGTTCTCCCTTCTTACCGAGTATCGCCACCTTCACATCGTTAAGTGTCGATACAACCTCTGCGCTCTCGATCTTCGCAAGAGCCTCTGCCTTAATGGCTTCCAACTTGTCTTTCATCGTATTTCTCCTTTTTCTATTTCTAGGGATTTTTATACATTTCTACTTAGTGTTCTGCTTAGTGTATAAGTCTCGGTATTGCTCCGCCTCTGGCTTCCGCAATTCCTACAGTAATTCGCGCTCCGCCCTATCGGGCTGCTCGCTCATTTCTGTTGTGTTTTCTAAAGCATGAGCAGTTTTTCATGCAAGCATGAAACTGCTCGTGCTTTGAAAACGACTTATACACTAAAAAAGTCCCCAGCATGTTTTACATACTAGGGACGAATTATATCCGCGTTACCACCCTGATTCCAGACATTCATCATATGCACCATATGCACCGTCATATATATGTGCTATATGTCTGACTCTCATTAGACGTTTGTCGCACGTCGCACGCCACGACCTACACAAATCAATATCTGTCAACTGATCAGCAGATATCATCAATCCTTCAGCCATGATGGCTCTGATGTGAAATTAAATACGCACTCTAACCTGACCGGGCTTTCAGCCGCTGACCTGGTCTCTCTGATGGCGACATGCGCATCTTTTGCATCGTCACTGCCTGTAGAGATAATATACCTACAGGCGGGTGTTAGTCAACCTCTTTTTTCTCAGTGGCTGGACTCACTTCCGGATTTTCATTTTCCATTACACCTTCAGCGTTCTCCATACCCAGCTCCTGGTCAAATTCATCTGCATCCACCACGAGTTCTCTTCTGGTCTGGCGCATCCGCTTCTTCTCTGCGCGCTTTTTCTTCTTCTCAAGACGTTTCTTCTTCCGCCCGGCCTTGTGTGCACGTCTCCTTATTCCACGGATTCCGTTATCCATGAATTTGTTGATCTCCGCACCTATCAGCATGACATACATACACATGTACAGCCACAGTGCAAGGAGTATGACACTGGCAAGACTTCCATACATGTAAGTATTTATACCCACAAGATTGATGTAGCTCGAAACGCCAAATGACAGAAGCATCCACAGTATGGTCGTAAATGCCGCTCCAGGCATAGCTGTTTTGATCCTTACTTTTCCAACCGGAAGTGCCCAGTAAGCAACCAACATAACGCCAAACAATACCGTAGGCGCAAATGCTATCTTTATAATGGAAAGAATATTGGCAACTGTATCCACCAGCTGAAATCCCTCAACAGAATCAAGCCTTACCAGTATCTTTGAAACAACAACATCACCGAGAATATATATGACCATCACCGCCACTATCATCACACAGAATATAAGCGTATACAATGTGTGTATAGCTCTTCTCAGAAAATAGTTTGCACTGTCTTCCTTGCCAGTCATAAATGTAAGTCCTCTGCCGATGGCCATGGTGCCCTTTGATGCAGACCACACCGTGAGCAATATTGACACAGCCGTCGCTATCAGCGAACTCTTGCTATTGAATATCTCGGCAAACATAAATTCAAAATTAGAATTTATCTCTTCCGGGAAAAGCTCCCTCACGATCTCCACAACTTGGACTTCCGTAAATGGCAGATACTTAACAAAAGTGAGAAGTGTCATTGCAAGTGGGAACAACGACAACAGCAGAAAGAATGCAGACTGAGCCGCAAAGGCCGACACCTGATCTTTATTCATCTCAGCCATAAACAGTCTTAGCTTGTGATACAAGATCACCGCTCTTTTCTTCATCTTCATATGAACAAACTCTCCATTACCTTTCAACCGAACTGAGAACCGCTCCATTGTAGTAGTGGCTTATGATCTGTGCAGCGGTATATCCCAGCTTTGCCAGCTCATTTGCGCCGTTCTGACTCATACCTACACCATGTCCGTATCCGCCGCCCTTGAGTATGTAAAGTCCTGAACTGCTGTCCTTCTTCACATAATAGAAATTACTTGGAACGCCTGTCCAGCCTGTAAGTTCTGAACCATCCTGCTCCGTGATTGCCTTGCCGTCAGTTGCAAACAGAACTCTTATATTGCTCTGTCCGCTCACTGTAACCGTTCCTGCATCTCCTGTTATTGTCACTTCCTTGACAAGTCCACTGTCATCACGACTAGTAACTGCAATTGATGTGATCTTGCCTACCGATGTGGCAGATACATCGGAGCACCTTGAAAGTCCTGTCTCCACAGCCTGTCTCATCTCATCCTCTGTATAGCTCACTGTCCATCTGTACATAGGAAGATTTCTCTCTACAACATCAGTATCTGTCCTTCCATCCATAAAATCCATAAATGCCGCCTCATCGCTGAAGTATGGTATATCGAGTGCCGTATTCTGTATTCTCGTGCATGTGTATGGCATACTGCCTCCCCACACCTGATCACTGGTCGTCGTGGTTCCACATGAAGTTGAGAAATATACTGCGTTTATTATCTCTCCATCATACGTAGGAACGATTCCCGCTGTATCATTCACCGCTGCTATTGAATTGTCAGTCTCAGGGAAATTGTTGTATACCTGACACGCTGTCGTATCATCCAGATCTGCATCATAGCCCCTGTAATTGCTGCCGAGCTTTCTGTATGTAAATCCTCTTGCACATATGGCCTGAGCCTTTAATGCTTCCATGCTGTAGCTTGATGAGACCTCGCTGGAGACAACTCCGTACAGATACTGTTCTATATTGACCTGATTCACAACCAGATACCCGGATGAATCCTTTGTTATATCAAGAGCGCCATGATATCTTGGCGCACCTCCCGATTTGCTGAGGCTAGAAACTGTTATCACACCATCTGAGTTCTCAGGCTCGACAATTATCTTCGAGGCCTTCTCATCACTTCCAAGTGATATGATATCTCCTGCTTTATAACTTTTTGCCTTGCCATCGCTTGTGACATTTACACCTGTGCTGCATGAAAACTCAACGTAACTCTGATAATAGTCTCCGCCATTTGTCAGGATGACACGGACACTATTCTCCATACCAGTTATGAGAACTGACGCGCCGCCGTCTCCCGTACCTCCGCTAGTCCTGTCCGATCCGCTCAGCCTGTATGAGTAACCTGTGTCCTTCTTCTCCTTCTTTGGAGCTGCCACTGTTCCCGCACCCTGTATCGTGTAATCAAATTCTTCTATATTTTCGCCGCCACGCTTCTCACCACCGTCATATGCAGCATACCTCACAAGGTCCTCTGTCGGATCGTCAGGTGCATGTATAACTATTGTCTCAACAGCATTACTTCCATCCGCATCAGTGGTATCATCCCCCACTTTGCTCCTGCCTGTCATTATCATGTATCCAACCACAAATACCAGGATAACTGTTATAAAGCTGACCACTTTAAAATTCTTATTGTATTTTATCTTTTGATACCATTTCTTTCGTTGGTCTATACGCATATCACATTCTCCATCTCTTATAAAACGTCCAATTACAGAGAAAAAGCAGCATATACATGCTGCTTTTTTGTCTTTTGTAATAAACTGAAATGCGCCCTTGCTTTTGAGTCCTAGCAGAGCTAGGTGGGCAACCGCAACTACATATCAGCCGTCCACTAGAACTTATATAACGAGGCTTGACTTCAATGCAATGATGTAGGAATCCCTTTTATTCAAATGTAGGTTCAAAATCACAAGAGACTTAATACATCTCAGCTTGTGAACTCATTATACATTACCTTTACACCACTTGCAACAATTTTTCACATCAAGTTTAGACATAGAACTCCTCCCCTGTATCCAGACATATCGCTGCAAGACGACCACCTCTAAAACACGCTCCACAGTCAATTGCAATGTAATTATTTTTCTTCATTATATACCCAGGCCTGTCATTTTCCTCTATGAGCTGAGTCGGTGTGTGGCCACATACAACTATCCTGTCAGTGTAGTATGGCACACTGAAATCTGGTCTCGTCCACACTATCTCATCTATGGTATATTCATCCAGCGATTTGCCTGGGGAAAAATTACCCAAGCCCCCATGTACAAGAATATACTGTTGATCATTTACACTAATATCATAATAATATGGAAGTTCAGACAGAAACTCTATTACATTCATTTTTTCCTGCTGATCAAGTGTCTGAAATTCCCTCTCCGTGCTCGTATCTCCCCTGTAACTATCATTCATGGCAAAAAACTTTAATGTTCCAATCACTCCACTATCATGATTGCCGATAAGCGTCCTCACATTTTTCATATTCATTATCTTCTGAACGACCTTTATCGGATGTGGACCTCTGTCTACCATATCCCCCAGTACATATAAAATATCCTCATCCGTCATATTTATCTTGTCCAACATTCTCATAAACTTATCATACATTCCATGAATATCTGCGAGTATGTAAACTGCCATAATCATCCCCCCTAGTATAACATCAGCTAATTAAACATCCTTCAAAACGATCACTTGATTTCTCCTGCAACCGTATAATAAAATAATATATAGTGTATATTTTCTGTCATATCCAACTACATCACCTAAAAACATATGGAGGTTTTATAATGTCATCAGATAAATTACGAGGAAAACGTGAAAGCAGTGATCTCAACATAACCAGCAACCTCAAGGCCTGTCTGGTTGGAATACTGCATTCCAGTTCATCGTGCTTATAACCCACCCGCAGGAGGCTGTCGATCTGCTGATGAACGAGGTAAAACTTGGTTTATCAAGATACGAAAGACTGTGATGATTCGCCAAGCAGATCCCCCATGGCCGCTGTATACTCTGGGCACTGACACCCCCTCTTTGCCAGAGTATACAGTATGCCACTATCTTTATTTATCTCCCTGATAAAATTTTCCTTTAAAGTCATGTCCCCAAGACCTGATATAAATCTTATTATGTTACCTATACGTTTAACATTTTCAGATAACTCATGCGCATTCTGGATACTTAATTTATCAATGAGCTTTGAGAGCTTATCCATAACCTTTTCATCTTCTTTCTCGCTAACATCTATACTATCGTCAATATTCCGAAGCAATTCCGACAACACTTTTCCCCTCAAGCCTTTCTGATCTTTGTCCATCGGCACATAATATTCCTTCATTTCCTCATTTGGCACTCCATTTACGATCTCATGGAGTAAATTATAGCATACCATTTCATCACACAAAAACCAGTCACTTTTCCGTCTTTCAGACGTAATATATCCCCATCTTGCATGTAATCTTGTCAAATAATCAATTATCCTGCTGTTCATATATGACTCTCATCTATACATATCAGTGTGAAAATGGCAGTGCACATGTCCAGTGCCTGAACCTTTAGCTGAAGATCATCATCGCCTGCGATATTATAGAACATTGCACAATTCGGACTGTTCTGTGGACATGTCAGCATTATATAATCATGCGGCATACCATTTGACGGCTGAAGACTGATCGACATATTTATCGCCAAGCAATCTGAAGCTCTGTTATCATCGTCCTCTTCATCATACTCATATACACTATAGTCATCGTCGTCGACATAACAGTATGTGCCCCCCCTCGTCTGTCTATACATTGACAGTATTGCAGAACACTTTTTTGCCAGTTCTATACTGTCACATGCGATGAAGACAACTGATGGTATATTATTTTTTCTATCATATGCATATCTGTTAAGAATACCCATATAATCTTCTGTACAACTCTGCTGCCACCCCGTCTTATATCCATTCTCAAGATATATCATATCACCCATAATATTTCCCATCTGCGAAATATTGATCACTGTCTGCCGTGTAGATATAACAGGCACAGTCTTTGCTAGATACTCTAAATATCCATTCATCATACATACCACCCTTCTGAAATGCTTTATTAGTTATTTCAAGAACCTTTTAGGGATAATTTATCAGTCAAAAGTGAATAAAAACTTCCTAAAATGGTAATTTTCACAAATTTATTTCAGAATATAAAATTACACTAAGCTGGTTTGCTATCATTCCCTACATCTTGAAATATAATCATGCTATGTGTTAAAATAAAGTTACTTATGGCTATCTCTGACTTTTGCAATTTTTCAGTGCTATAGCTAATATTAATAACAAGGCTATGTATGAAAGGCAGGTGTATACAAATGGATAAAAACACCCTACAAATGGGATATGTAATACTGCTGATATTATTTTTTCTTGCACTTGTGTTCCTGACGATCCTCTATATAAGAAAGCGGCTTGCCATACGCCGAGAGGCAACTGACCAAGACCGGAGCAAATGGGCCGATGAACTCATTCAGGAGGAGCAGGGCGAGAGCAAAGGATACTGGCTCAATAAAGACGATATGGACGAGGTGGATCAGACATACCGTCTGAGATACTACCACTACTTTGACAACATAGATGAATGCATCCACGACCTGATCGTAGAGATGTACGACTGCGGCTTTGTGAGAACTGAGGACATCTTTGTCTCAGCATACGGCGAGGATGCTTTAAAGCCTGATTCATTCATCTACATGACCGATGATGATCCTGACTTTGAAAAGGCAAAGGCTGCTCTTCCACCAGTCAGTGAAAAAAATCAAAAGAAAATATATGATCTTTGGGTATCTTATGTGGAGGAACTTCTCGACAGAGTTGAGATCCATACCACCCAGGCAAACCAAGACATCATAAAGGATGCGCTCATGGTTTATGGACGCAAGAAGATAGGCATACTTCTTCGTAGCCCAGAGTAATAATTTCAAAGGAGTAAATTGATATGAAAGACAATTGTATAGTAGCTCAGTCAGGAGGCCCTACCGTAGCGATAAATGCTTCGCTGGCAGGTGTCATAGATGGAGTAAAAAAGAGTAAGAAATTTACAAGAGTATATGGTGCGATTCACGGAATACAGGGAGTCCTTGAAAATAATTTCATAGACCTTTCCCTCATGGCCCTCTCTAAATTCCCGCTTGTGAATACACTGGAGCTTTCTCCTGCTATGTATCTGGGATCATGCAGATACAAGCTGCCTGATTTTGAGGTTGATCCGAAGCCATATGAGATAATATTTGACAGATTTGAAGAATACAAGGTCGCTGCCTTCTTCTATATCGGTGGCAATGATTCCATGGATACAGTTGACAAGCTCAGCAAATATGCAGAGAAGATCGGCTCGGATGTAAAGATAGTTGGTATACCTAAGACCATAGACAATGATCTGTGTCTCACGGACCATACGCCTGGATTTGGTTCTGCAGCCAAGTACGTTGCATCGACCATGCTGGAAATTGCACATGATACCTACATCTATCATATACCAAGTGTTGTCATCGTAGAGATAATGGGACGTGATGCCGGTTGGCTTACCGCAGCCTCATGCCTTGCAAGAAATGATTACAGCCTTGCTCCTCATCTCATATATCTTCCAGAGGTTGATTTCGACGAGAACCAGTTCATCGAAGATATCAAGAATGTATTAAAGACATCAAGATGTGTCATCATCGCAGTATCTGAAGGAATTCATGACAAGGACGGCAACTACATCAGCGCAACATCCGCCGTAGCAGACAAATTCGGCCACGCTCAGCTCAGTGGAACCGGAAAGGCTCTTGAGAGTCTGGTAAAAGACAGAATGGACATAAAGGTTCGTTCCATCGAACTGAATGTTCTACAGAGATGTGCTGCACACATTTCTTCAAGAACAGATATAAATGAGTCATTTGCACTCGGACAGGCCGCTGTAAAGTATGCAGCCGAAGGTATGACCGCAGTTATGTCAACCATAAAGAGAGTGTCAAACGACCCTTACCAGTGGATTATCGAGCCTGAAAATGTAGCACTCATCGCAAATCAGGCCAAGACAATTCCACTAGAGTGGATCACTCCTGAGAAGAATGATGTCACGCCTGAGATGGAAGCATATCTCAGACCTCTTATAATAGGTGAGGTTTCCCTGCAATACAAGGATGGACTTCCTATGTATCTGCCAGTAAATCATCTGCTTTAAGAGTCGAGTACGGCTGGATATCTCTTGACTGACGCCCACCTGCACAGAAAGATTGATATATCATAAACCGCAATCACGTTTGCCTTCCTTCGTTTCAGCTTGCTTCTATCTGCATTCGGCTCCGAGCACGATAAGGGCGTTGTGCTCTCCGCCTCAGCACGATGCGCTGAAACGAAGGAGATCTGCACTACCGATTGCGTTTTATGCTATATATCGATCTTTTTTCTATGCAGGTGGGCTGGCTGCGAGATAAATTCACACATACAAAAGAATTCTATAACAGATTGTTTTTCCATATTACCTGGCTTTCAAATGTTTTAGTTATAAATTTATCCTAATTTCATATAAAATCCACACTCCAGGATAATATTCTGATTATTGGATCTTTCAACCCAATTATCGAATGAAAAGAAAAAAAAATATCCCTAATACCTCAATCACATGATAGGTATTAGGGATATTTTTTTATTTACACAAAAGGCGAACGAACCAAGTTCGTCTATTTTTACTGCAGATTTGTATATCCGAGCAGCAGCTCTTCAACTGCCATGGCTGCCTCACGGCCTTCTCTGATGGCCCATACTACAAGTGACTGGCCTCTGTGCATATCTCCGGCTACGAACACCTTTGGCACATTGGTTGTATATGAGTTTGGACATGGCGTCTTGACATTTGTTCTCTCGTTGAGTTCTACGCCAAAGCTCTCTGCCACATATGTCTGACATCCGAGAAAACCTGCTGCGATGAGTACCACGTCACAGTCAACGATATACTCGCTTCCCTCTATCTCTGTCATAGACATTCTTCCAGTCTCAGGATTCTTTTTCCAGTCGAGTTTCACGCACTTGGCGGCCTTGACATTTCCATCCTTGTCCTTGATGAATTCCTTTACTGTAGTCTCATATATTCTAGGATCATGTCCATATACTGCTATAGCCTCCTGCTGACCGTAATCTGTCTTGCAGATCTTCGGCCACTCCGGCCATGGATTGTCAGGTGTTCTTGTGTCAGGTGCCTTTGGCATCATCTCAAGCTGTGTCACGCTGACAGCGCCCTCACGGACCGCTGTTCCAACGCAGTCATTTCCTGTATCACCGCCGCCTATGACAAGAACATTCTTACCCTTACAGCTCACGAACTGCTTATCTGCAAAGCCTGAATTGACAAGACTCATTGTGGTTGTCTTGAGGAAATCAACAGCGAAGTAGATTCCCTTTGCATCCCTTCCGGGTGCCTTGATATCTCTAGGATTTGCTGCTCCACAGGCAAGCACAACTGCGTCATATTCCTTGAGCAGATCATCAGCTTTCACATACTTGAGGTTCTTGTTCTTAAGGTATCCAGTCATCTGGTCGTCCTTCGGGCACACAGCCTTAGCAGATGCCTTTCCGGTTGCAACCTCTGTGTTTAATACGAACTTTATTCCTCTCTTCTTCATGACATCTATTCTTCTGTCTATGATCTGCTTCTCAAGCTTCATGTTTGGAATACCATACATTAGAAGTCCGCCCGGCCTGTCGCTTCTCTCATACACAGTCACGTCATGACCTCTGCCGATCAGCTGATCCGCCACTGCAAGTCCCGAAGGGCCTGAACCTATGACTGCTACTTTCTTGCCAGAGTGAACCTTTGGCTGAGCATCATTTACGAGGTCATTTGCAAATGCATATTCTATGATAGCTCTCTCATTCTCGCGGACCGACACTGGATCGCCATTCAAGTTACAAGTACATGCCTTCTCGCAGAGCGCCGGGCACACACGGCTTGTAAACTCAGGGAAACAGTTGGTCTTGCTGAGTCTTGCAAATGCCTGCTCAAGATTGTCGTTATAGAGCATATCATTCCACTCAGGGATAAGGTTGTTCAGAGGACATCCAGATGTCATGCCACATATATTCAAACCTGCCTGGCAGAATGGAACGCCACAATCCATACATCTTGCAGCCTGCTTTCTCTGTTCATCACGGCTAAGCGGAGTGTGGAATTCATTGAAATTCTTGATTCTGTCCTTAGGAGCAAGCTCTGCGCTTGTCTTTCTCTCATATTCTAAAAATCCAGTTGGTTTTCCCATTCCTACTTACCTCCGTTCTTAACCTTGTAGAATGCTTCGATAGCTGCCTTCTCACGGCTCAGGCCCTTCTCCTCAAATGCAACTATCATATTCATCATCTTCTTGTAATCCTTTGGTATGATCTTCTTGAACTTTGGAAGATATCCCTCAAAGTCCTCAAGGATTCTCTTGCCTATCTCTGAATTGGTATAGTTTACGTGATCCATGATGAGCTGCTTAAGTTCACTCACCTCGTACTTGTCCGTAACAGCCTCTATAGATATCATCTCTTTGTTCAGTCTCTTGTACAGATCGTTGCCCATATCAAGAACATATGCGATACCGCCGCTCATTCCTGCTGCAAAGTTCTTGCCTGTTGTTCCCAGAACTACGACCTTACCGCCTGTCATATATTCACATCCGTGATCTCCAACACCCTCAACGACCGCTGTTGCGCCTGAGTTACGAACTGCAAATCTCTCGCCTGCAACACCATTGATGAATGCCTTACCACTTGTGGCACCGTACAGTGCAACGTTTCCTATAATGATGTTATCCTCATGCTTATACTTTACTGAGCGTGGTGGATAAACGATCAGCTTGCCACCTGACAGCCCCTTGCCGAAGTAATCATTGCTGTCGCCAACCAGTTCAAGTGTAAGTCCCTTTGGAATGAATGCACCAAAGCTCTGTCCACCGGCACCGTTACATTTGACGATGTATGTGTCCTCATCAAGGGACTCGCCATATTTCTTGGTGATCTCTGATCCGAATATTGTTCCAACAGATCTGTCCGTATTGACCACATCAAGCTCAACACTCTTCTTCTGTCCCTTCTCAAGTGCAGGTCCGAGCTTCTTCATGAGTATCCTCATATCTACTGTCTTCTCAAGCTGGAAGTCATAAATATTCTTCTCATGATACTTGACCTTGTTCTGTGGCATATCCATATATGGATTATTGATTATCTTATCAAGGATTACATTTCTCTCATCTGCTCTGTCGCTGCTCATCAGGAGATCTGAGCGTCCAACCAGCTCATCAACTGTTCTGACGCCGAGCTTGCTCATGTACTCACGAAGCTCCTCTGCTATGAACAGCATAAAGTTCTTCACATACTCCGGCTTACCCCTGAATCTCTTTCTAAGCTCAGGATTCTGTGTTGCTATGCCGACAGGACACGTATCAAGGTTACATACCCTCATCATGACACAGCCCATTGTTACAAGCGGTGCTGTTGCAAATCCAAACTCCTCTGCACCGAGCATTGCAGCTATGGCAACGTCACGTCCTGTCATAAGCTTACCATCAGCCTCAAGTATAACCTTATTTCTGAGGTCGTTCATGATAAGTGTCTGATGTGTCTCTGCAAGTCCAAGCTCCCAAGGAAGGCCTGCATAATGGATGGAGTTGTTAGGTGCTGCTCCTGTTCCTCCGTCATAACCTGAGATCAGGATGACCTGTGCTCCGGCCTTTGCAACACCGGCCGCTACTGTACCTACACCAGCCTCAGACACAAGCTTTACTGATATTCTCGCATCACGGTTTGCATTCTTGCAGTCGTAGATGAGCTGTGCAAGATCCTCTATCGAATATATATCGTGATGTGGTGGTGGAGAGATAAGGCTTACTCCAGGTGTTGAAAGTCTTGTCTTTGCGATCCAAGGATATACCTTTCCGCCAGGGAGATGTCCGCCCTCTCCAGGCTTTGCTCCCTGTGCCATCTTGATCTGTATCTCCTTGGCGCTCACAAGATATCTCGACGTAACGCCAAATCTTCCTGATGCTACCTGCTTGATGGCTGAGCATCTATTCTTGCCATCCTTGCCGATCGTAAGTCTCTCTATCGACTCACCACCCTCTCCTGAATTGGACTTACCGCCCAGCTCGTTCATGGCGATGGCCATACACTCATGTGCCTCCTGTGATATACTTCCGTAGCTCATGGCACCTGTCTTGAATCTCTTGACTATCTCACTTGCTGGTTCAACCTCATCAAGTGGAACCGGCTTATCAGCAAACTTGAAGTCCATAAGACCTCTAAGGTGGAATGGCTTCTGCTCATCATGGAGCGCTGCTGTGTACTGCTTGAACAGCTTGTAATCACCGCGCCTTGTTGCCTCCTGAAGAAGATGTATTGTGACAGGATTGTACAGATGCTCCTCCTTGCCACTTCTGAACTTGTGTGCTCCTATGCTTGTGAGGGCAAGATTCGTGTTCAGTCCAAGTGGATCAAATGCTGATGAATGGAGATCGTCAACGGTCTTCTCAAGTTCCTTTATTCCGGAGCCACCAACACGGCTTACTGTATTTGTAAAATATCTGTCCACAACATCCTTTGAGAGTCCGATACACTCAAATATCTGTGAACCCATGTATGACTGGATCGTTGAGACTCCCATCTTAGATGCGATCTTTACTATTCCATGACAAATTGCACTGTTGTAATCATCTACAGCTGCATTAAAATCCTTGTTCAGCAGATGTGAGTCAACCATCTGCTTGATCGTCTCTATTGCAAGATAAGGGTTGACTGCACATGCACCATATCCGAGAAGTGTTGCGAAGTGGTGAACGTTTCTTGGATCAGCACTCTCAAGGATGATCGCAACCGCGGTTCTCTTCTTGGTACGTACCAGATGCTTTTGCATTGCTGATACTGCCAGGAGTGATGGTATTGCCACATGGTTCTCATCCACGCCTCGGTCTGAGAGGATGAGTATATTTACACCGTCCCTGTAGAGCTTGTCGGCCTCGATAAACAGTCTGTCGAGAGCCTTCTCCATGGATGTGTTCTTATAATAAAGAATAGGAAGTGTCGCAACCTTAAGGCCAGGAACATTCATATTCTTGATCTTCAGAAGATCTGTGTTTGTCAGTATTGGATGGTTGATCTTCAACACATGACAGTTCTCTGGCTTCTCCTCGAGGATATTACCATCCTTTCCGAGGTATACCGATGTGGATGTGACAACTTCCTCTCTGATCGCATCGATTGGAGGATTTGTAACCTGTGCAAATAACTGCTTGAAGAAGTTGAACAATGGTTTGTGGCTGTTCGACAGGACTGCCAGCGGTGTGTCAGTACCCATGGCGCTGATGGCCTCTGCACCTTTCTCTGCCATAGGATATATCGTGTTCTTGAAGTCTTCATAGGTATATCCAAATGCCTTCTGGAGTCTTGCTCTCTCCTCATCTGTGTACTCCTGAACTCTGATGTTCGGGATCTTCAGATCAGCGAGATGAACAAGGTTGCTGTCTACCCACTCTCCATATGGCTTTGCCAGTGCATATTTCTCCTTGATCTCCTCATCTGAGATAAGACGTCCATTCACTGTATCTACCAGAAGCATCTTGCCCGGTCTGAGTCGGTCTTTCTTCACGATCTTGGATGGATCTACGTCCAGGACTCCGACCTCCGATGAAAGCACAAGGTAATCATCATCTGTTATATAGTATCTCGATGGTCTCAGTCCATTTCTATCAAGAACTGCTCCCATGAGCTCACCGTCTGTGAATAATATAGAAGCAGGACCATCCCAAGGCTCCATCATGGTTGCATAGTACTGATAGAAATCCTTCTTCTCCTGGCTCATAGCTCTATCGTTCTCCCACGGCTCAGGGATTGTGATCATGACTGCCATAGGAAGTGGTATTCCGTTCAGCACCAGGAACTCAAGACAGTTATCAAGTCTTGCTGAATCTGAACCATCAGGATCAAGAACAGGCATAACCTTGTACATCTCATCCTGCATGATGGTCGACTCCATTGTCTCCTCACGGGCGATCATCTTGTCCTCATTTCCTCTTATTGTATTGATCTCACCGTTATGGCACAGATATCTGTATGGATGAGCTCTGAGCCATGATGGTGTTGTATTCGTTGAGAATCTTGAATGAACAAGTCCTATTGCTGACTCATAATCAGGATCCTGAAGGTCGTTGTAGAACATTCTGAGTTCACCGACGAGGAACATTCCTTTATATACTATAGTCTTGCTAGAAAGTGACGGAACATATGTGTCATCATTGCTCTCCTCGAATATTCTTCTGACAAAGTAGAGCTTTCTGTCAAAGTCCATACCTGCCTTTACTGTCTCAGGTCTTCTGATGAATGCCTGCATGATACATGGCATAACATCTATCGCCTTCTTGCCGAGAATTCCAGGTGTTGTCGGAACTTCTCTCCAGCAAATGAACTCAAGTCCTTCTTTCTCAACTATGACCTCAAACATCTTCATAGCCTGCTTGCGGGCCAGCTCCTTCTGTGGAAAGAAGAACATTCCTATTCCATAATCGCCTTCCTTTCCAAGGTCGTATCCAAGCTCTGCTACAGCCTTGCTGAAGAACTTATGTGATATCTGAAGGAGTATACCTACACCGTCTCCGGTCTTGCCCTCTGCATCCTTTCCTGCTCTGTGCTCAAGATTCTCAACTATCTTGAGGGCATTGTTAACTGTGTCGTGAGTTTTGATACCCTTGATATTGACAACAGCACCGATACCGCAGTTATCATGTTCAAAGCTTGGGTCGTATAATCCGGTATTCTCTGCTCTCTTATTCTCAATCATGTCCTGTTCCGTCCTTTCCATGTTATTGCATTTTTGTCATTCACAACGATATTTTTCTTTTAACTTTTGTTTCTCAAGTAAATGTTGCTAATTTTGTGTTTTTCTCAAGTGTTTTATCGTTTTTGATATATTACTACCATTTATACCGTTTGTAAACAACTTTTTTCAGGAAATTGTCTGACAGTTTTCAGTTTTAATATATTTTGCGTTATTGTATATTCATTTTCTCTTGTTGTTCTCAATTCTCAAACATTTTCAGTTTCATTTTCCATGAAACACATTTATATCACTATACATTTCTGTGATTTAAAGCAGCTGACTCGTTTCTCCCCACCCATGCTTTTCCCTTTTACAGAAAACCCCCATATGGATGCTGATATGCACTCATATGGGGGTTCTATATTTATACATGTTATTTGTTCATTTCACATCAGTACTAATACATCACTCGTCAAGAATCATTCCCTTAGGTGGCTCTGTTATAGTTCTGAGGTCACCCTCACCCTTTCCGTCAGAAATACCATCTCCCGGCTTTTCTGATTCTACCTTGACCTTTTGGGCACTTACACCTGTCTCCTTTGCAAGGCTTACACTTATCTGCTTTGATGTATCTGATACCTTGTAATGTGAATTGCCGTACAGGTATTCATGAAGTGCCTGGACATTGCTCTCCATATCTGCAGCAACAAGACAATTGCCCTGTTCTGCCATATCCACTGCTTCATAGGCAAAAGGGAATCCAGCAGTGTCGACTACACTGTACTTTGCAACAGCTTTTACCAGATCCAATATACTGTCCTTATTAAGGCTTGTAGATATATTATTGAATGACACATCTACAAATGCGCTGAGCGAGCTGGTATCAGCCTTTATCAGCTTATCGATGACCTTCAGAAGTATTATTCTCTGTCTCTCAGTTCTCGTGATATCACCGCTGCCTGTTGAACGGATTCTTGAATATGCAACCGCCTGCTGTCCATCAAGAGTATACTCACCAGCCTGTGTTATACCAGATGAATATTTACCCGATATACTTATCTGCTCTGCAAGATTCTTGTTGAAATTATTTATCTCATCATCGACTACATTAATATTAACACCGCCTACCGCATCGATTATGCTTGCCATGGCACTGAAATCTACCGCTACATAGTCTGTGATATTGAGATCAAGATTAGTATTCAAAGTGTTTATTGCTGTGACGGCGCCTCCAAGCTGATAAGCATAATTTACTTTCTGCGACTTGTTCATCGCTCCGCTTGCTATATCCATGAGGGTGTCCCTGTACACTGATACAAGCTTTATCTCTTTCGTGGACTCATTGATGCTCACTATCATGATACTGTCGCTGTTTGCTCCGGCATCCATATTCTGATCTCTTGAATCAACACCATACAACGCTATAGTTCTGTATCCTGCCGTAGCATCTTTTACACCATCATTTACAAGAAGCTGGTCTGCACTGATTTCATTGATATTCATCTCATTGTACTTCATTCTTGCATAATTTTTGACATATATGACACATATCATTATGAACAATGCCAGCAGTACAAAAAACGCGATCGCCCAGACCTTAGTGCTTATATTTATCTTCTTTCTCTCTGGATTTACTACTTTCGGATCAGCCTCATCGAGTAGATTCTCTCTGAAAAACTTCTCACTGTCTGACTCTTCGTCATCATCCAGTTCCTCTTCATCATCCTCAAGATCAACCGCATCAAACCCAAGTGCCCTGCCAATATCTCCGAGTCCTAGATCCTCCGTATCTGACTCTGAATATCTGAGCTTATCCTCGTCTATATCCCTCTCTATTTGCTCAAGAGCATCCATGTTCAGCATATCAGATCTATTATCCTTCATCCGAGGCTTCTCTTCTTCGGTGCTGCTTTCGTCTGCATTGTCAGAAAATGTTATATTGTCATCTTCACCTGTCTCTTCACCTGACTCTTCATCTGACTCTTCATTCGGTTCTTCTGTCTGATCGTCTGAAATAATGGACTCCACTGCCTCTGACTTGCCGCCTGCATCGTCTGAACCCATATCATCTGGTCCTATATCAACTGATTTTTCCGCAGTATCTGCTAAAGTCACCTCTGTTTTATTATTGTCCTCTTCACTATTGTCTGCTACAGACCTTACTTCTTTTTCGGTGTTCTCCTGTTCACGCTGCTTCTCTGACTCAGCCTGTCTTCTCTCCATCTCCTCGCGGACTTTTTTCTTGCGCGCTTCCTCTTTCTCATTCTTTTCGCGCTCAAGTTCCAGGCGCTCGACCTCCGCCTTTGCCTTTGCGACGTTGCGCTGAGTCCTCTCCCACGCCTCTCTGCGCAGGTCCTCATGTCTCTGTCTGCTGTCCACCTCGAGGTTATTCACCTCCCTGAGAAGATTGTCCACTGATGTCCTGGCGCCGTCTGCAGCATATGCAGATCCGCTTCGCTGACTACGGCCTGTATGTTTTCCTGATGCATTCTCTTTCTTCTGGGCTGTCCTGTCATCTCTCAGTTTTCTCGAACGGCTGTTTTCATGGTAGTATTCATCATACTCTCCAACTGTCCCCGCTGACGCAGCATGTGTTCTGACAGTTTTTGCCTTTTCCTCATCATGTCTGACCGGGGTTCTGCCTGTTCTAGTTGTTCCCTCATCCAGTCTTACCGGTGTCCTGTCTGACGAAATCTTTCTTCTCCTGGCAGGTCTTTCCGACTGACGATCTCTCGCAGATGCAGTTTCATCCATATAGACATTATCTATACCTGTGCTCTGCTCGTCCCCAACACGGCGCACTGATCTCACCGACTTGCCAGTTCTCTCTCCATGAGTTCCAGAAGCTGCTCTAGTCCGGCGCGGCTCTGATACATCCGTCTTTTCCTCGCGTTTTTCATGTACGTCTGTCGATCTCCTGCTTCTGCGGTCATCATCGCGGGATGAATCCGCTTTGGAGCGTTTTTTCTTCTTTTTATCGCCAAATAACAATGAACTCAGAATACCTCCTTCTTCAAGGTAGTCGTCATCGTCATCCAGCCAGTTCATATCTTCATCATCATAATCTGTTGATAATCTGTTCTTTTTATCCATTGGAACTCCTCTTTTATCTTCATATCTAAAAATGTCGTTACCTCGCTATATAATACATTATATTTTTGGCTTTTACAACATATAATCTATGGCATTACCCAATGAAATTAAAAACCAAGGCATAACGTCTTAAATGTATTTCATTTGACACCCATCATTTTTACAAGTATACTATTAATAATTGTGTTTAAAACAATTGGAGTTAAGTCTATAGCAAGGGAGATAATGAATGAAATGGAAACTGAAAAGAATATTTCACCAAATATTACTTTGTCGGTAGTCATGCCAGCTTACAATGAAGAAGCGCATATAAAAGATAATCTGCTGGAAACGAGTAAGATACTCAGCAGTTTCCTTCATCGCTATGAGATAATTGCCGTAAACGATGGCAGCTCAGACTCCACCTGGCAATTGATAAGGGAGGCTTCTGATGCAGATTCCCACATTACAGCCACAGGATACAATGACAACCACGGCAAAGGATTCGCTATAACGACAGGCATCAAGGCAGCCCGTGGCCGATACATCGCTTTCCTTGATTCTGATCTGGAACTCAGTCCTGCTCTGCTCAGGAAGTTCATGAAGCAGATGAAGGATGACGATGCAGACATAGTCATCGGTTCCAAGCTTCACCCAGAATCCAAACTTGACTATCCGCCGCTCAGAAGAATGATGAGTTATTCTTATTATGTCATGCTCCGGATGCTTTTCAATCTCGGGATCCACGATACTCAGACCGGTATCAAGTTATTTAAATCCGAGGTGATCAAGCCGATAGCTGAAAATCTGACTATAAATGGATACGCATTTGACATTGAGATACTTGTAGCCGCCCACAAGCAGGGATACAAAATATCTGAGGCTCCGATAGCGCTTAATTACAGCAGAGACGATTTATCAAACGGCAGAAGGATCAAGTTCAGAGATATCTGGAAAGTATTTACGGACACAATTGCTATCAGAAAGAAATACTAGGAGAGAGAATTTATTTACAATCTACATTATTTAAGGAGAATTTTATGAATTACGAAAGCGCATACAAACTTCTGGAAGAAAAGGGTCAGCTTCACCTTCTCAGATATTATGATGAATTAAAAAGCGATGAGCAGCAGGCTCTGTTAAGCCAGATTGATCAGATCGATTTTTCACTCATCGACATGATTGGCAAAAACAACTCTGGAAATGATTCCGACATTGCACCTGTCGCAGCTCTTCAGCTAGACGCCATCAATGCGAACCATGACACATACTTGAATGCAGGAATAGACACCATAAAAAATGGCGATCTTGCACTCGTACTTTTAGCTGGTGGTCAGGGAACCCGTCTTGGATTCTCAGGGCCAAAGGGAACCTTCAATGTGGGCGTAACAAAAGATATGTTCATCTTCCAACTGCTCATTGAGCACACACTGGATATCGTAAAGCTTGCCGATACATGGATACATTTCTTTATAATGACGAATGAAAAGAACCACGATGATACGACTGCATTTTTCAGGGAACATAACTACTTCGGATATAACCCTGATTATATTCATTTCTTCAAACAGGAGATGGTGCCATCAGTTGACTTCAACGGCAAGATCTATCTGGAAGAAAAGGGACGTATCGCCATGTCCCCTAACGGTAATGGTGGCTGGTTCTCATCACTTTGCAAGGCAGGTCATCTGAGCAAGCTGACTGAGCACAATATCAAATACATCAATGTCTTCTCTGTTGACAATGTTCTTCAAAGGATCGCAGATCCTGTTTTCCTCGGTGCAGTCATCAAGGAAGGCTACCTCTCCGGCGGAAAGGTTGTCAGAAAAGCCTATCCCGACGAGAAGGTCGGTGTTCTCTGCACAAACCACGGAAAGCCATACATCGTTGAGTACTATGAGCTCACAGATGAGATGCGCAACCAGCGCGATGGAAATGGAGATTACGCATACAATTACGGTGTTACCCTCAACTACATCTTTCCTGTCGACAGACTTATGAAGATCATGAATGAAAGCATGCCTCTACACATCGTGAAGAAAGCCATCCCATATGTTGACAAGAATGGTGACATTGTAAAGCCTGCCGAGCCTAACGGATACAAGTTTGAGACTCTGGCTCTAGACATGATTGCATTCATGGGTACATGTCTTCCATTTGAGGTTGAGCGCGAGAAGGAATTTGCCCCTATAAAAAATGCTACTGGCAATGATTCCATTGACTCTGCAAGAGAGCTTCTCAAGCAAAACGGATATACATTATAAACCCAATTATAAAATAAAGCAGGTGAACCGCCGGGATACTGATAATCTCTCGGCTGCTCACCTGCTTTGTCGTTATATTTATCTATTGTCCTGTGTCTTTTTCACCCCAGGAACCTTTGCATCATAACTCTCAGCTTCAGCTTCCCGGACGATCTCATTTATTGCCTCACGGACGATCTCGGACATCGACACCTGTCTTTTCTCTGCACATCTATTCAGCTTCTTATGTGTCTCCGCATCTATCCTGAGTCTCAAGACAGTGTCTTTTCTCTTGTCTGTAGGTCTCCCCGGACCTCGTTTTATTTTTTCATCAGCCATATCGTTCTCCGACTATAATTCTATCTCATGCATACCCGCACTTTAACTTCTAAAGGAAATATTTTTTCACACCATTTACAGCGTAATTCGCAAAATACAGACAGCTTCTGAAAAATCCGTAACCAAGTTTTCTGTATACTGCAAATGTTTTCTTCGCGGACGAAAGCTTTGAACCCGACTTACTGTTCTTCACCACACGGTAAAGAAGCAATGGTTCATTTATAAGAACAGCCTGCCCGCACTCTTTTAGGATCTGAAGCCAACAGATGTAATCCTCATGTATATCATCATTACCCATAGGATATTTCATCAATATGTTTCTGTCCGCAACCACCGAAGAGCAATTGATCACATTTCCCTTGAGAAGTTCCCTGTATGTCACCGTATCCGGCACCTCTATGATCTTTCCTGTCCTGTTGCCATCCTCCGTGAGCAGTTCCCTCGCAGTCGAACAGATCAGTGTTCCTGTTTCATCCATCAGCTTCAGCTGTTTTACCAGCTTTCCATCCACCCACATATCATCTGAATCCAGGAATGCGACTCTGTCACAAACAGCCTCTTTCACTCCACGATTTCTGGACGCTGCTACCCCCAAATTCTTTTCATTCACAATTATCCTGATACGTGGATCATTCTTATATTTTTGGAGTACATGCTCAGTGTCGTCCAGCGAACAATCATCTATCACGATGATCTCCACTGGCACATCCTGAGCCAGAACCGACTCTATAGCCTCTTCTATTGTACCGCCACTGTTATATGATGGTATAACTACCGAAACCTTAGCATTTGTCATACTATCCACCTACACATCAAATCATATGTTTATATCAAGAATCTTTGCCTGTATTTTTATTTACGGTCTTCTTAAGATCATAAAATGCATCCTCTGCTTCATCCAGTCCATCTGGTTTGACATTCACCGGTGCCGGAATCTGAACCTTCTCACCATCTCTGAGTGCAGTAGTCATATTTGAAGCTATGCCCTCTGATGTCTCCTTCTGGAACATGATCTTTACAGTTAGCAGCATCAGCTTGAAATCAAGCCATATTGAATACTGCTCGTAGTAGGTGAGATCAAGCTTCACCTTATCTCTTGGTGTGGTGTTGTATTTTCCATACACCTGTGCATATCCCGTAAGTCCAGCTTTCATCTTGAGTCTGTAATCAAACTCAGGGAAGGTCTTCTTATAAAGCTCTGCGATCTCAGGTCTCTCCGGTCTCGGTCCAACAAGCGACATATCTCCCTTAAGAACATTGAAAAGCTGTGGAAGCTCATCGAGATGCAGCTTCCTGAGCCATTTGCCCACAGGAGTAATTCTATCATCATCCTTCTTTGCAAGCTGGGCACCGTGAGCCTCTGAATCCATCTTCATACTTCTAAACTTGATGATCTTGAATACCTTACCATTAAGCGTTAGTCTGTCCTGTTTGTAGAAAACCGGTCCTCTGTCATAAAGCCATATCGCAAGTGCTGATATGAGCATAAATGGCGATGCTATGATCAGCAATATAAATCCACACACAAGATCCATGATCCTTTTGATGATCATGTCATCTCCAGTAAGGCCCTGATTCCTTGACAACAGGATAGGCGTATCAAACAAATGTATAGGCTCCGCACCAAGTATGATTATATCGGAGAGCTTTGGCACAACATACGATCTGATGGAGTGTTCAAAACAATACTTCACAAGCTCATTTCTTATATAAGCCTTTGTCTCGCAAATGATTACTCCATCGTACTGGAGTATCTTCTCCTTGATCGCCTGCTCGCCTTCACTGACATGTATTCTATCTTCTATTACATACTTATCCTTACGGGCATTGATCTTGTCTATAAACTCCATCGGCGTCTTATATCCATATACCAACAGCAGATGCCTTGGCGGATACATCTTCGCATACAGAAATCTACACGTAAAGATCCAAAGCAGTATCACTACCGCTTCAAGTCCGGTTACCTTAAGCAACGGTACTGGATTCACATAATCTCGACAGATTATACAGAGCTGCAAGTAACCAACCACATTGGCACATACAAGAGCCAGCAGCTGTGAGTATACTATATCAAGCAATCTGAAAAAGCCAACTCTGTAACCACCATAAAGCTTGGTGAAAAGTATGATGATGATTCCATACATTCCGATAACCGCCCAGTTTCCTCTTCTCCAGAACGGAAGCGTAAGCGTTACCTCATAGTACCGGTACCACATGAGTCCAAACAGCACCAGCTCCACAGCAATGAGTACGCAAGCCTCACCCACTGTTATGAGACGTTTATACCTATCCCTCTTTCTCACTCTTCTGTTTTCTTCCATATTAAAGCATCTCCCTAAGCATCTTGTTAACAGATCCAGGATCTGCTTTACCCTTCATAGCTTTCATAACCTGACCGACAAGTGCTCCGAGAGCCTTCTCCTTGCCACCCCTGTAATCCTCTACAGCCTTCGGATTGTTATCTATGGCTGCCTGGCATGCCTCTTTAAGGGCATTGTCATCCTGAACTGTCGCAAGTCCGTTATCCTTTACATACTTCTCAGGATCAATATTCTCAGCAAATACCTTCTCGAACACTTCCTTTGCCACACCGCCGTTGATAACCCTGTCATCCACGAGCTTGATGAGCTTTGCAAGATTCTCCGCTGAAAACTTCAGGTCTTCCGCATCAACAATGTTCTCTTTCATCAGTCTCATGGTCTCTCCCATAAGCCAGTTGGACACCTTCTTTGCCGGCGATCCCAGTGCGATGGCATCCTCAAACAGATCTGCCATCTTCTTTGATGCTGTGATTATATCTATATCATAATCAGGAATTGCATATTCCTCTTTGTATCTTATCTTTTTTGCATCTCTGAACTCAGGCTGTGCATCCCTTACCTGCTGCAGCCACTCATCACTGATATGGATTGGTACAAGATCAGGATCAGGGAAATATCTGTAATCCTGTGCATCCTCCTTGGATCTCATCGGATATGAATACTCTTTTGTATCGTCCCACCTTCTTGTCTCCTGAACAACCTTCTCACCGGACTCGATGAGATCGATCTGTCTCTCTCTCTCATTCTCTATGGCTCTGGCGATGGCCTTGAATGAGTTCAGGTTCTTTGTCTCTGTACGTGTACCAAACTCCTCCGAGCCAACCTCTCTGACAGAAAGATTGACGTCAGCACGCATTGATCCCTCATTAAGCTTACAATCTGAAGCACCGAGATACTGTATCGTCTCCCTGAGCTTTTCAAGATATGCTATTACATCTTCCGCAGATCTCATGTCAGGCTCAGATACTATCTCTATAAGCGGAACACCTGAACGGTTGAAATCAACAAGTGAGCTGTCTGTATATGGATCATGGACAAGCTTACCTGCGTCCTCCTCCATATGTATCTCATGGATTCTCACATATTTCTTGACACCGTCCACCTCTATCTCTACCTTACCATCCCTGCATATTGGGTAGTAAAGCTGTGATATCTGATAGTTCTGTGGGTTATCCGGATAGAAATAATTCTTTCTGTCAAACTTACAGTTCTGTGTGATCTTACAGTTTGTCGCAAGACCAACTGCGATCGCCTTATTTACAACTTCCTTATTAAGTACTGGAAGTGAACCCGGCATTCCGGTACATACCGGACACGTATGTGTATTAGGAGCTCCTCCAAATGCTGTGCTGCAGCCACAGAATATCTTTGTCTTGGTCGCTAGCTCTACATGGACCTCAAGTCCGATGACTGTCTCATATGTCTTTGCCATCTCTTACAGCCCCCTTTCTGAAACCTGTGCAGGTCTCTTGTATTCTCTGGTCTTCTCAAATGCGTAAGCTGCTCTTATAATAGTCTTCTCCTCAAATGCATTTCCTACCATCTGTACTCCGATCGGCATTCCGTCCTTATCTGTTCCACATGGAAGTGATATTCCAGGAAGTCCCGCAAGGTTTACAGGAACGGTGTACACATCACCCAGATACATCTTAATAGGATCTGAGAGTGACTCTCCCATCTTCAGAGCTGTTGTAGGTGCAACAGGTCCAAGGATGATATCATACTTCTCAAACGCCTTGTCATATGCCTGTTTGATGAGCGCCTTTGCCTTAAGTGCTTTAACGTAATATGCATCATAATATCCTGAACTCAGCACAAATGAACCGAGCATGATTCTTCTCTTTACCTCAGGACCAAATCCCTCTGAACGACTCTTCTTGTACATGTTGTGAAGATCGGTGTACTCTGATGTTCTGTAGCCGTACTTTACACCATCGAATCTCTCAAGGTTTGAGCTTGCTTCCGCCGATGCTATGATGTAGTATGCCGGAATCGCATACTCAACCATGCCAAGATCAAACTCCTCAACTATTGCGCCTTTTGCCTTAAGAGCTTCAGCTACACCGTATACAGCTTCCTTTATCTCAGGCTCAAGTCCCTCTGTGAAGTAATCTCGTGGGAGTCCGATCTTAAGTCCCTTTACATCATCCACCAGAGCGCTTGTAAAATCATTGTCATCTCTGTTCACTGATGTTGAGTCTTTCTTGTCATACTGTGATATGACCTCAAGGATAGTTGCACAGTCCTCAACATTCTTTGCGAGAGGTCCTATCTGGTCAAGTGATGAACCGTATGCTATGAGTCCGTATCTTGAAACTCTTCCATAGGTTGGCTTTATTCCTGTGACACCACAGAATGATGCAGGCTGCCTGATAGATCCACCGGTGTCTGAACCGAGGGCACATGGAACCTCCTCACCGGCAACTGCTGCCGCTGAACCACCTGATGAGCCGCCCGGAACCCTGTTTATATCCCATGGATTTCTTGTCTCTCCAAAGTACGATGTCTCCGTTGTGCTTCCCATGGCAAACTCATCCATGTTGGTATGTCCAACGATGACTGCCCCTGCCTCCTGGAGCTTCACCACTGCCTCGGCTGTATATGTCGGGACAAAATTTGAAAGTATCTTTGATGAACAGCTTGTCTGAACACCAGCCTGACACATATTGTCCTTTATCGCAATTGGAACTCCTGCAAGAGGACCGCTCAGCTCTCCTGCATCTATCTTCTTCTGCACTTCCTCCGCCTGGGCAAGCGCTCCCTCACGGTCAACTGTGACAAAACTGTTGTAGTCCTTCTCACAAGCCTCTATGCTGTCAAGACAAGCCTGTGTCGCCTGAACAACGCTTACCTGTCCGTCTTTAATAGCTTTTCCCAGCTCTACAGCTGTCATACCCATTAAATTCACTTCAGCTTACCTCCTAGTCAAATGTCTTTGGCACCTTGTAGCAGCCGTCTTTCTGCTCCGGTGCATTCTTCAGCATGTTCTCTCTATCGTCGTTATTTGTGACTACGTCCTCGCGGAACACATTATTGTATGGGAATGTATGGCTCATGGCCTCCACACCATCTGTATTAAGTTCATTTAATTTGCTGACATAATCAAGCATGTCTGACATATCCTTCTTTGCCTGCTCCTTCTCCTCCTGAGAAAGCTCAAGCTTTGCAAGGATTCCAACATAATCAATAGTTTCATCAGTTATCGTCATGTTATTGTTCTCCTATCTTTTATGAGCAAAAATAAAGAATGTGCCTTTTTATTATTCTGTGTCAAATAATGTAAACACATTCTCCTGCCATGGTATTTTGTACCACAAAATTCCTTTAAAATATATCACATTCGAACATATTATGCAAGACTGAGAGTAGTTTTAGCCACCTATACATAAACACCGCCATGTAACATATTACTGTATACATGACGGTGCTAAAAATCTGCTATAACTTTACGATTCACATAACCTAACTGTACTTTTTAAGTGCATCTCTTGCCTGGTCTTCTCCAAGCCCTGTCTCTTCCAGCAGTATCTGTATTATTTCTTCATCGCTTTTATTGAATCTTCTACTTAGTCTTACTATCTCCTGAATACGTCCAATACGTACCCCATCCCTGTGTCCTTCTTCTCTTCCTTCTTCTCGTATCCTTTTTTCTATCTCAACACTCTTCATATACGCAAGACCTACCTCTCCATCATTCTTCACAGCAGTCACCATATGATGAAAGACCTTAAGTGAATCTGTACCAGCATTTTCTTCTATCGAATTTTCCATATAATGCAACAAACTCTTAAGTTCCTCCGGTGGATTTCCTTTTTTCCCCTTTGTGTACAAAAATAACGACACAGCCCCATCATCATACGGCATATCCGATTCTTCTATACACTTATTTTTCACCGTATAAACCATCCTGTCAAGTCCAAATGGATCATATGTTGTTATAAATATAACAACAACATTCCTTAAATTGCTATAATCGTCTCCAGCAGCCAAATTTGCTGAATCAATCTTCGCATGATAAAATCTGTTTCGCCTTGGCACAGCTTTTACGTCAGCCTTGCCGTCATTCTGATCCGGCTCGATATCAATTATCTCTCCATCATTTTCATCAATATACACATCCATTCTAATGCCATGTTTTTCCGGATCTGCACCGCACATAACTCGTTGCGGCACAACAGTCAGCTTGCCAAAACGGCGATTCAATATGCACTCAAGCATATACCTCACCGAACGATCTCCATACTCCTGATGACATATGAGACTCGTCATCAAAAAATCATCCACTAAATTCATGTCTTCAAGTTTCTTCATAAGTTCTCCTTTCTACAGTACATCAAAGAACCTTATCAAGAAACAGCGGCAAATATCCTTTAACCTCTCCAATGCACTATGCAAAAATAAAATATGGTATTTAAAAGCATAGAATTCATTGAATTGACTAAAGATTCTCAGATGCAGCCTTCGCTGATTGAATACAAGAATATATGCTTTGAGCATAGTTTAGCAAACTCATATATTGTTTTCAATAGTATATATTTATTTTTTTACTTTTTTATATATCACTATCCCCGCACTTCCCATAAGTGCAAGTACTATCACACCAGTTATCTCCTTTAAGGGAAGCCTGTCACCGGTATCGGGATGTCTGCCTGGCGGAGTGCTGCGCGTCGTTATCATTGTCACTGTTGTGCCAGTGGTGCTCCATGTGGTATGTTCCGTTGTCGTCTCATCTGTCGTTGTCAACTCCGTGGTCGTGCCAGTTGTGTTTTCTGTCGTTGTGTCTTCTGTTGTCGTGTCCTCTGTTGTGGTATCCTCGGTTGTCGTATCTTCTGTGGTCGTGTCCTCTGTGGTCGTATCTTCCGTCGTTGTGTCTTCCGTTGTTGTTTCTTCCGTCGTCGTACCCTCCGTCGTTGTGTCTTCCGTCGTTGTGTCCTCTGTTGTCGTATCCTCCGTCGTTGTATCCTCCGTTGCTGTGTCTTCCGTCGTTGTGTCTTCCGTTGTTGTGTCTTCCGTCGTTGTGTCCTCTGTTGTCGTATCCTCCGTCGTTGTGTCCTCCGTTGTTGTATCTTCCGTCGTTGTGTCCTCCGTCGTTGTATCCTCTGCGGTCGTATCCTCCGTCGTTGTGTCCTCCGTTGTGTCTTCCGTCGTCGTGCTCTCAGTTGTCGGTTCTTCTTTTGGGAAATCAGTTCCCGGCACTCTGTGGAACTCTCCGCTGTTTGAGAATATCTCACTCACCACGCATCCATCCCAGTTATGTCCGAGATTTACTGATGCCTTTGGTGCCATCACAGTTCCAAATCCTCGACCTGCAAATGTAATACTGCCGCTGAACTGTCCATCTGCAGCAGAGCTGTCATAAAAGTTAAAATACATCCTGTTGCAGGCATTAAAATAGTTTCCATTGTCGTTTGCCTTCGCATCATTTTTGCTGCCAAATATCATATCCCCAAACACTACATCCTGCGCACCACTCAGATCAATGTTCATGAGAAGAACGGTATCCCCATCACAATCCGGGAACTCAAAATAAATCGGATTGGTATTTGCCGACAGTTCGTTGTAGTCCAGCGACACAGCATGCATACCATCGCCATTTACCGCAATTCGTCTGTTATTTATATCTCCATCCAGATCTATATCCACAGTTTCCTCTGTATCAGCATACGCTCTAAGTTCCAGACTGTATTCAATAAATCTTCTCTGTATGTCAGACATATCGGCATACTTTGAGTATTCTCCCTTCTCAGCAAGCTCCGCATCAGTCTTAACATTTGCAGGTCTGTCAAGCTTTATCTCAGAGCCATTGTTCATAATTATATAAACACTGCCATCCTCTACCCTTCTAATGTCTGCCCCTGTATACAGCATATCAGTATCCACATCCGACACGCAGCCGTTCATCTTCTCAGCGTCCTCAAAATAGAACTCCTCATACACCCCGTAAGAATTTCTGAGTCCCGAGTTGGAATTTGCATTTAGCGTCTTTGTTATAAAATTGCTGTGCAAATGTGTCTGCACATTCAATGTATCAAAACATATCACTCCGAAATCACCCATAAGTTCTGCGGTTGATCTGTCCTGCAGTACATAACTTCCATCATCAGTCTTCCCAAATGCTCCTATAATTCCAGTCGTCACGCAAAGCACTAAAATCACTGAAACTGCAGCTGCCGTGAGCTGTACAGTACGAAATCCAATTCCCCTATCAAGGTTCCCTCTCATTCAATGTCCGCCTTAACTTTTTCGTCTCAAATACATGGTATTCAGCAAACATCGATGTTATTCATTTTAATTATAAAAATCCCGGGTGGATTCGACATTTTGCTCAAAACAGTGAGTTACATTATGTCTTATCCATCCGGGATAATATTTATTTATATTTGCTTATATTTATTCGTACCTATCGCTTACACTATAACTTTCGACCATCTCCGTATTCTCAAGTCTCTACTCTATGATACTCACTATCTCCTCAGAGTCAGCCTTGACATTATATGTCTCTCCAATATCAAGTTTGTCATATATAGACTCTTTAACTTTATATATCTTTTCCTTATTCTTCACTTCACATGTGACTTCATATTCAACTGATTTTTCCCCTAGTCTCTCCTTGTCTGTGAGCTGGGGATCTGGGTATTCCGGTGTCTTTCCACCGCCCTCCGCAGTCTCCGTCCTGTCGTACTTCCACCTCCATATTGTATAATAATACTTCGTCTTGTATATCGGCTTATCTCTGTACACAGGGACAGACCTCGTTCTCGTCACATATCCGTAATCATCCACGTCATTTGCCACCTCGGAAAATGTTCCATCGCCATTGTCCTCGTAGCTGTACTCCACATGGGAACCTATCACTTCATATGAATCATAGGTCTCCTCGCGCTCACCCACATATTCCTGTTCTGTATGATGAACCTCCTTTTTCGTGGTCTTTAGCGTAGCGCCCTCTGGGAGTTCCCAGTCATCTTCATCACACAGAAGATATTTCTCCACATCAACACTGGTCTTCCACGACATATCCTTGACTGTTACTGTTCTCTTCTTCGGCATGGCTATGATCGCCGTAAGTCCGATTATCGCCGCTATCACAAGCATGCCGATCAGCACTATCTTCCATGCTCCAAATGAGCGGCCCCGTTTGCTACCACCCTGCCCGCTGTTTTGTCCTCCGACAACTGTTCCTGTTCCGGATGCACTTCTGGCATTCTTTGCATCCTGTTCTTTCCTGACATCAAAATAAGCTTTATCATTTGAACCTCGTTCAGCGCCACAGCTGCTGCACCGTGTGTTAAGAGCAGAATTGTAATTACCGCAATGATCGCATAACCAGTCGGCACCTTTTCCCTTTGTCCTACTCTCCTCCGCGGACAAATACCTCACTCCATCCATATAGAACTTAACTTCCTGTCCTCTCGGCTTTCCGCAGGATGGACACTCACGACTCGTTCCTTCTATATGTTTCGTACTACAATAAGGGCAGTCCCAATACCCCATTACAAGTTTACCCATATGCTATATCCTCCCTGTATATTTCCTTATCTCATCTCCTACAATACACAATATGTAACCACTCTTGGGCGTGATAACCACTTCATTATACCATGCCACCTAATGAACCTTTAGCGACAAACTACAAATAACTTACCTGAACAGACTCATCGTAATCATGAGGTGTCTTGTTATCGGTCTTATGTCCAACTGCAAGCGCTATCTGAAATGAATACCCTTCTGGTATAGCAAGTGCCTTATCAAAATATGACTTCTTTTCCCCGTGAAGAGCATCATACACACAACCTATGATCAAGTTGCCAAGTCCCATGCTCTCTGCCGCTATAGCCATATTCTGAACTGCGATTCCTGAATCCACCTTGCTCCATCTGTAATCATCCTCTGCGCTCAGGAATATCAAAACAGGCGCCTCATAGTAGAAATTATGTGGCTGCTTATCCTGTCCTCGAAGTGCCCTCTTTTCCGCATCAAGTTCTTCCAGAATTGGTGCATCACCCTTGACAACCGTAAAATGTATCTCTTTCTTATTCATACCTGTAGGTCCCTGAAGTCCAGCCTCTATGATCTTCTCAAGCTGCTCCTTCGTAATCTCTTCATCACTATACGCTCTAGCCGAACTTCTCTTCCTTATTACCTCTAATACCTGATTGTCCATTGTCTTATACCTCCTATAATGAAATCTATGTTTGAATTTCCACATACTATAATTTTTATCTATCTACTACATTTTAATTCTATACCGTAATCTCTATCTGATTTTCTTCTATAGAAACTACACAACTCTCATAGTAGCCATCACCTGTCGTTCTCGGTCCGCTTATCACCTCGTAGCCATCAGACTCAAGCAGCCTGGTAAGTTCATCCACCTTCTCCTTGCAGCCCACGCTGAACGCTATATGTATCAATCCTGTTCTATTAAGCGTTTTTTCAGGATCATCCATTCCAGGTCTGTTCATTATCTCAAGCCTTGCACCATCATCAAATGTGAGGAAATACGAACGAAAGCCCGTCATTTTATTGTGATACCCCTTGTTTGCCGATGCCCCCAGATATCTCTCAAAAAAACTCTTCGCCCTTTCAAGGTCATTCACATACATGGCAACATGCTCAATTCTCATAAATACAACTCCTCATCATCTTATACGCTACACTCAGATATAAGTTATTTTAACCTAGCGCTGCGATTTTCACAATGGTATAAAAATATCACCTTTATCCATTTGTCTGAATAAAGGTGATATGCTTCTTTCTTTATATATTCTCAATGCTTTTATTATCTTGAATCACTTTTTAAAGCATTCCCTCAAGTGTCTCTCTGATAGCCTTGATAAAATCCTCACTGTTGAGGACTGTTGGGTTCTCAAGTGTTGTGATGAGAGCCAGATCCTTTGTCATCTTGCCATCCTCGATAGTCTTGATGGTTGCTGCCTCAAGCTTATCTGCGAAATCCTGAAGTGCCTGGATTCCGTCAAGCTCTCCACGCTTTCTGAGTGCTCCTGACCATGCGAAGATAGTTGCAACTGAGTTTGTAGATGTCTCCTCGCCTGCAAGGTGCTTGTAGTAATGTCTCATAACTGTTCCATGGGCAGCCTCGTACTCATACTTTCCATCAGGGGATACGAGAACTGATGTCATCATGGCAAGTGAACCAAATGCTGATGAGATCATGTCACTCATTACATCTCCATCATAATTCTTACATGCCCAGATGTAACCGCCTTCGCTCTTCATAACACGGGCAACCGCATCATCTATAAGTGTGTAGAAGTACTCGATACCTGCTGCATCGAACTGCTCCTTATACTCCGCATCAAATATTTCCTGGAAGATATCCTTGAATGTGTGATCATACTTCTTTGATATAGTGTCCTTTGTCGCAAACCACAGTGTCTGCTTTGTATCAAGCGCATACTTGAAACAGCTTCTTGCAAAGCTCTCAATAGACTTGTCCACGTTGTGCTGTCCCTGAAGAACACCAGGGCCATCAAACTTATGGATAGTCTCCTTTATAACCTGTCCGTCATCGCCTGTGAATACAAGCTCTGCAGTTCCAGGACCTGGAACATCGATCTCTACACTCTTGTACACGTCACCATATGCATGTCTTGCGATGGTGATAGGCTTCTTCCAGTTCTTAACACATGGCTCGATTCCCTTTACAACGATAGGTGCTCTGAATACTGTACCATCGAGAATTGCTCTGATAGTTCCGTTAGGGCTCTTCCACATCTCCTTGAGATTGTACTCCTTAACTCTTGCTGCATTAGGTGTGATGGTTGCACACTTTACAGCTACACCATACTTCTGTGTTGCATATGCTGAGTCAAATGTTACCTTGTCATCTGTCTCATTTCTATGTACAAGTCCAAGGTCATAGTACTCTGACTTGAGATCGATAAATGGATAGATAAGCTCATCCTTGATATACTGCCAGAGAATTCTGGTCATCTCATCTCCATCCATCTCTACAAGTGGTGTGGTCATCTGAATCTTTTCCATGTTTATGTCCTCCATTTTTATATTTCTTTTTTGAATTTTATTTTTGAATGTTTTTATAGTTCTTTGAATTTTCTAAGTTATGTTATATACCCACTGCCGATTATAAACCATAAGGGGCTATATTTCTAGTTTTTTTGAATCATGCCTGCCATTTATTAATATTATTAAGCCCCATATGCTGACATGCAAATGACTTTTTATCTCCAATACACGATCCGCAGCTTGTCATCACAAACAGATATGGACTTTGTTCATACACATTATACTTTATCATATATCATACATATCCATATATGCCTCTGACGGATACTTCACCTGATATTATATCGCGCCCAGCTCCATCAGCACCCCTGACAAGAAGTCCGCCATCTGGGGAAAGTCCCAAGGCTGTATACTCAGTTTTCTGATCTCCCTCTATGACATATACCTGCTTATCCTTGTTCACAAGATAACTGTTGTATTCATCAACAAGAAATCCCAGATCTTTATTTTTTACAAACTCATCATATAGTTTTTCAAACTCATTTGACACCTGCGCTATGAACCATGACCTGTCACATCCCTTGCCGTTCTCCAGAAGAATTGATGTCGCCTTGTCCGCAATGTCCTCCGGGAAACTCTGGTTATATACATTTATACCAATTCCCACGACAACATAACTAATATCAGTTCCCTCTGAACTCATCTCTGTAAGTATTCCGACAAGCTTCTTTCCATCTGAAAGTACGTCGTTGGGCCACTTTATCTGAGGCTTGACACCATCCACTTTGCCGAATGCTCTTGCAAGTGCAACCGCCGACACCAGAGTTATCCTGGATACGCACGAGATATCTATATCCGGTTTTAGCAGATACGACATGGATATCGTTGTTCCCTTATCTGAATTCCAGCTATGTCCCCTCCGGCCTTTTCCTGCCGTCTGCTCATTTGCAACAAATAATGCGCCGTGTACAGGATCCGTCTCACCAACAATCTTAGCGCGGGTGTTTGTTGAATCAGTTTCATCATAGTAGTAGAGTTTTCTTGCAAATGTCTTCGTGTTGAGGTGCCTCGATATATTTTCCTCAGACATGACATCAGGAGCACTAACCAACCTATAGCCTTTATTATTAACTCCTTCTATGACATATCCATCATTTTTCAGAGCCTGTATATTTTTCCACACTGCGGTTCTTGACACACCCAGCAGCTCACACAATTCCTGTCCTGATACAAAACCATCCGTACTTTGGAGTTTTTCAAGAATTTTCTTTTTCATCTGTTCTTACCTTCTCTCTGAAAATATTGTACACTGATTCACATTTTGCCTTCGCCCCGGCAAACGGCACTACATAACTCTCCTTCCCCCTGTCGAACTTAAAAATATAATACTTCATCTCGGGATCTGGTTCTATCATTGTATAACCCGTCACTGCTTCATATGGTATGATCTTACTTCCACCCTTTTGAAGTATCGTTATCCTGTCCTGTCCAAACAAATATGTAGCATCATATGCTGCACTCCTGAATGACGCCCTTACAATATAAAACCCATATGCCATGGCTGCTATAGAAACCGCCGCCTTCAAAAACCTGTAGTGACCTCCCATGGCCCACCACATACACGCGATTCCAATCAGTATAAATACTATTCCCACAATACGATAGGCAACTCTGGTATTCTTTCTCTTGATAACCTTCTGTCTGATTATTCCATCAATCTGGGACTCCTGCTCCTCTCGTCTCGCCCGCTCAAGCTCATCCACTAGCTTTCCTGCCTGATTCACAAGAACTTTCTGCCTGTAAGATTTTGCTGTGCCACCGTTCATACTATTTATATTTCTGATTTCTTCTCTGCCCGTTTTATTATTCTTGCCAATCTTTTTATCGTTCTTTTTTTTATTATTTTTTTTATCGCTATCTCTGCTCATTCCATATCCCCCGCCAGGTCATTATCGTTATCGACATTACCCTGGTTTGTATCCATGCGCTTTATGCACAATTATTTTCTCTTTTTTCATCACTTTTACGACTATACTTATATTAGTTCAGAGACTAATATATATCAAGTTTCCAGCATTACAAAAGTGTTTACATTTTACCACGTTTAATCACCTTTTTTCCATATATAAAATCATTAAAAGGTGATTAACTAGCAAACACACGATATCGTGAAAACAAGCAATTTATAAACAAACAACTAGATTTTTGAGAGGTGAATCACATGAAGAATTTTATTGCGCGCATCAGTGGCACAAAAGACCTCACTGAAGGAAAGCCTTCAAAGCTTATATTGAACTTTGGTCTGCCCCTTCTCTTTGGTCTGATATTTCAGCAGTTTTATAATATGGTAGATTCTGTAATAGTCGGGCAGAAGCTTGGAACTGACGCGCTGGCGGCGGTGGGTTCCACCGGAAGCATCAACTTCATGATACTCGGTTTCTGTATAGGAATCTGCAACGGATTTGCAATCCCTGTTGCACAGGCTTACGGCGCGAAGGATTTCAAGGCTCTTAAGGCTTATATAATCAACAGTATATGGTCATCCGTTGCACTGGCTGCTGTTATAACAGTGGCAGTAAGTATCTTTACCATGCAGATACTCAAGGCTCTCAGAACACCTTCAAATATCATCGATGATGCATATATATACATATTTATAATATTCCTGGGCATTCCGGCAACCTTCCTCTACAACCTGACCGCCGGAATACTGAGATCACTCGGAGACAGTATCACACCTGTCATATTCCTTGTGGGTTCATCAATTGTCAACATAATACTTGATCTTATACTTGTTGTTCCTATGGGCGTCGCCGGAGCTGCAGTTGCCACAGTAGCTTCACAGGCAGTGTCAGGAATCATATGTACGATATACATGACAAAGAAACTGAAGTATCTTGAATTCAGTAAAGAGGATTGGACATTCAGCATGCGTCACTGCCTTAAGCTCTGCGGTATGGGTCTACCTATGGGACTGCAGTACAGCATAACAGCCATAGGCAGTGTCATTCTACAGACCGCAGTCAATGATATGGGTTCAACATATGTTGCAGCCGTATCAGCAGGATCCAAGATTTGCATGTTCATGTGCTGTCCTTTCGATGCAATGGGCTCCACCATGGCAACATACGGAGGTCAGAATGTTGGTGCCAAGCGTCTTGACCGTGTTGATCAGGGACTTAAAGCCTGTATCAAGATGGGAATCATATATGCCCTCGTGGCTCTGGCTTTCTCCATCGTGTTCGGAAAGCAGCTTGCACTTCTCTTTGTAAAGAAGGAACAGATAGAGCTTATCGGCTACATATATGAATTCGTGGTTATCAATGCCGCATTCTACATATTCCTGGCTCTTGTGAATATCGTAAGATTCATGATACAGGGGCTTGGCTACTCGACTTTCGCCATACTTGCAGGCATATGTGAGATGATTGCTCGTTCTGTTGCCGGTTTCGTGCTGGTGCCTCATTTCGGTTTCATCTGCGTATCACTAGGAAGTCCGCTTGCATGGGTATGTGCTGATCTCTTCCTGATCCCTGCGTACCTGTGGGTTATGAAACAGCTGAGACGAAAGTTCGGGGAAAATAAAATTAGCCGTGCCAAATCCGCAACGGCAACAATATAATCGGTTTATGAACAGACTCACTTGTGTCTCAATCACATGTGAGTCTGTTTCATTTGCACCCTATTGGGATACTAAAGTCTGTTCTGCATCCTTTCCTGTTTCGGAGTGATCCCCCTCCACTTTTTATACACCCGGATAAAATAACTGCTGTCCGAAAAGCCATTTTCCTGCGCGATATATTCCATGGAATAATCCGAATACAGCAGCATGTTCTGCGCCTTGTTGAGCCTTATATACAATATGTATTCCTTACACGATCTTCCATAACGAGCCTTAAATGATCTGGCAAAGTGTGAATAACTCATACTGCACATTTCTGCCAGATCTTTAACCTCAATCTGTTCTGACGAATGCGCATCTATATATTCCAGTATGTGATTGAAATACACATCACCATCCGACCTCTTATGCTTAAAATCTCCATTTGTTTTCATTTGTCTTGCCATGATGATGAGCAGCTTATATATCCCAGACTGAACCGCAAGCATGTACATCTCCCGTTTTTCCATATACTCCTCAAATATATCCTGAACAATATCTGCCATACTTTCTTTTAGTTTTTCAGACCTTATAACCGTACAGAAATCTGTAGTCTCCGTCTTGTATACAAAACAATCATACATTTTCCTTATATAAGTCTGGGGAATGCCCAGTGTATACATATTAAACTTTATGACCGCATACTTCACCGGCTCCGTACAGGTCTTATCCGCCTTTATACTGTGAAGCTGCAGCGGATATAGGTAGCACATATCCCCTTTTCTGAGAACCGTCTCTCCATCATTGCAGATCACCCGGATAGATCCGCTGACTATATAAAGTACCTCACTGTAATAGTGCCAGTGCAATTCAGAATGCACACAATCTGTGTAAAATATATCATATGGCTGTTTCATCTCATCAATGTACTCAAACATTTCCATAGCAGTCTCTCCCCCTACGATCCAAGTTGTATCATGATAGGTTTATACAATTTTTTGCTCTTTATATAATACAATTATTACATTTATTTGTATATGATAAAAGCATATCAATCACATGCTAATGAAGGAGAAAATAAGATGCAGAAAGCAGCAAACAAGCACATATCGCATTCAGCACAGAATCTACTAGATTATTTATCGGAGATTGCCGGTAATAAGATAATAACAGGTCAGCACACACAGACCAATCCTATGGAGGAGATTGACTATATATACGAACAGACAGGCAAATGTCCGGCACTCAGAGGTTTCGAGCTGCTTGGATACTCGCCAAACATAAACTATAATGATGCATCCGCAGAATGTCTCACAGAGGTATATGAAAATCAGGATACCCTTGACACCGCTCTCGAATGGGCAAAGAAAACAAATGGCATTGTCACTTTCACATTTCACTGGTTCTCTCCGGTTGGAGGTCGTGACAAGAGTTTCTACACAGAGAACACTGACTTCGACGCTGAAAAAGTGTTCATTCCAGGCACAAGAGAACGTGATGCTTTCTACCACGATATGGACATCATCGCAAAGGAACTCCGAAGATTCCAGCTTGAAGATATCCCGGTTCTGTGGAGACCTTTCCACGAGTCCGAGGGCACCTGGTTCTGGTGGGGTGCCAAAGGTCCTGCTGTTGCGGCAAAGCTCTACAGACTCATGTTCGACTACTATACAAATGTACTGAACATCAACAACCTTATATGGGTATGGAACTGTCCTACAAAGGGCGTATACCCTGGAGATGACTTCGTTGATATTGTCTCCATGGACATATATCTGCCGGAATACACAGCAACCGATTACAGTGAAGAATATACAAAGCTTGTAGAAGCTACCTCTCCGAACAAGGTTGCCGCCCTTACCGAAGTTGGATATATACCGGATATACATCTTCTGGAGAAGTCACACACTCCATGGGCATACTACATGACATGGTCTGAAGAATTCTGCATAGGAGAAAAATTCAATTCCAACGAAAATCTTAAGGCTATGTATGACAGCCAATATGCTGTTACCGGAAAGTAAGTGGGTAAGTCTGTTATATGTAACGGCTGTAATGCTCACTTTATAAAACGACTTCAAAAATCGTTCCTCCAGACGGATTAGACTTAACTGCAATATTGCCATCATGCACTATCACGATCTCGCGGACAAGAGCAAGTCCCAGTCCTACGCCGCCAAGCTCACGGCTTCTGGATTTATCCACGCGAAAGAAAGGTTCAAACACGCGATCCTTCAGTTCTTCCGGGATACCATTTCCGGTATCCTCTACTGACAGGTAAACGTGTTTTTCCTTCTGACGCGCTGTCACTGTAACCCGTCCTCCTGTGCGGTTATATTTTATAGCATTCTCAACAAGATTGTATAACATCCTGTAAATAAGGATGTCACTTCCTATCATCGTTACATCCGTACATTCTCCAATAAGTTCTATATCCTTTTCCTGTGCAAGAGGTTCCAGATCCGCCAATACCTCATCAACAAGCGCGTCGACCATTATTTTATCATCCCGGCTCACAGTTTGAAGCTCACTCATATCAAGAAGTGTCTTTACCATTTTGCTGAGTCTCTCATTCTGTTCAGTTACCATCTTTATCGTCTGCAGAGTGACTTCATCATCTCCCGGATGCCGGGAAGAATTATATGAATCAAGCTGTATCTGCATTAAGGACAGTGGAGTTCTGAGCTCATGTGCTGCATTTGCAGTAAACTGTCTCTGTATCTCAAATGCATCCGAGAGGCGTTCAAGCATCTTGTTATATGAAACGCTGAGCTGGTTCAGTTCTTTAACATTGTTTTCTTCTATTCGTGAATCCGCCAGATTCTGTGCCTGTACCTCTTCAATTTTATCAGAAAACTCACTGATCGGCTTTAGTGCATGCCCACTTATAAAATATGTAGCTACTCCGCCAAGCAGGGCCAGCAAGGCAGAAATTATCAGGCTGTTTTTCTTGTAATCTGCCTTATTATTGTACACCTTAACAGAAAAGTCATTTGCAAATTCATCCCACTTATCCTCCGGAATACTGATATATATTTCATCAGTACCGCTCCCATTATCATCTCCCTGGGCATCAACGGTTTCTTGCAGAGAATCAATATAATACACTCCATTTTTATAGACAAGCAAAGTAAGGCATCCACATATAAGTGCAATATATAACGTGATTATACAGGTAAGCCTCCACTGCAGCGACATTCTTTTCATCTGTCGGACTCCTCTCGTATTTTATATCCTTCTCCCACCTTGTTCAAAATCGGATCATATCCAAGCACTGCCTTAAGCTTTCTTCTCAGCGAAGACATATGTACTCTTATTGCTCCACTGAAGCTGTCAACCGAAGCATCCCAGACATGCTCCATCAATTCCTCCTGGCTTACCGGTCTGCCAAGATTAAGAAGCAGATATTCCAGGATTCCATTTTCTTTTCTTGTAAGGGGAACCTTCTCTCCTTTTGCGTATGCCTCACGTTTTATCGTGTCAAACTTTATGCCACCGCTTTCCAGACATACATCCTTCTGTACAAATTTTCTTCTTGTCAGGCTTCTGATACGTGCCTCAAGCTCCTGCAAATGAAATGGTTTTTCCATATAATCATTTGCACCCGCATCCAGCCCTTCAACCTTATCCGCGATCTGTCCCCTTGCAGATAATATGATAACCTTTGTCTCTTCATTTTTCTGTCTGAGTTCCTTTAAAATCTCCATTCCATCCACACCTGGCAGATTCAGATCCAGAACGATCAGATCATATTCCTCTGACAGAATGCATTCAAGAGCCTCTTCTCCGTCATAACAGGTATCCACCTCATACCCGACATCATACAGACTTTTCGCAATCATATCACATATCTGTTTCTCATCTTCAACTATCAATAATCTCAAAACTGTCACCTGTTTCTTAACAAAAATCCTTCTTAACAAAAATTTTACAACAGCTATTGTATAATACCAAAGTCAGCTGGTCAACAAACACAATCATGAAAGGAGCTACAATATCTTGAAGTACGGGAAAATATCTCAGATCATTTTACTCATCACGGGTATAGCAATGATCAGCTATGGTGCAGTCAGAGGTGAAGCGGCTGCCGTGCTCAGCAAAGCAATAAAATTATGTCTGGAGTGTGTAGGAATTGGATAAGAATAAATCACTGTCAAAAAAAACAGCCAGAA
>ERZ773224.149-NODE-149-length-94151-cov-4.570141_pt1 | contig 94151 bp, 88 predicted proteins | sample MGYA00580526_ERZ773224 | MGnify/ENA primary metagenome ERZ773224 (study PRJEB29015, sample SAMEA2737743) | human gut metagenome | biome: human gut; feature: human-associated habitat; material: faeces | place: China | collected 2012 ... | reverse complement strand
GGGTGCCGTATGAAACGTGTATGGTGGCGCCACACCGGCAGAAACCGGCCGCGTTCCGCCCATCCCGGTTCGCGGGTTTGAGAGAATCAGGCAAAATTCAGAAAGGATAAGGGCTTTTTTCGCCCGTGCGGACAGAGTAGTTTTCCCACAGGCCGCTCAGGAAGGCACCGGGCCGGGGCGGAAGTTCAGGAGGCATTGCGATATGGACAGAATTCAGATGGCGAAGAGCAACATGGAAAAATTTTTCGGCAGGGGAGCCGCTCCTCTCGAAAAGACGGATCCCGAGTTTGCAGCTATCCGCGACAGGCTCATCTACGGGCAGATTGCCTCACGCGGCACGCTCGGCGACAGCCTGCGCATGCTGGTGACCCTGGTATCGCTGACGGCCGGCCAGAATCTTGATGGATTCAAGGAGCAGGTGAAAGCCGCCCTGAGAGCCGGACTTACGCCCATCGAGATTCGCGAGGCTCTGTATCACTGCGCCCCCTATGCCGGCCTTCCCCGCGCCGAGTCCGCCGTCCGTCTTGCGGATCAGGTTTTCCGCGCCTCGGGCGTTGATCTTCCGCTCCCCGATGCCGCCACGGTGACCGAGGAGACCCGCTTTAAGGATGGTCTCGCAGCCCAGAAGGCCATTTTCGGGGACTCCATTGACGAGATGCACAAAAACTGCGCGCCGGGGCAGAAGGATATCATGGTGGATTATCTTTCCTCCTACTGCTTCGGCGACTTCTACACGCGCCGCCACCTCGATCTGAAGACCCGGGAGCTTCTCACCTTTTCCATCATCGCCACACTCGGAGGCTGTGAGCCCCAGCTCAAAGCGCATACCCAGGGCTGCGCCAATATGGGCCTCACCAAACAGAATCTCGTGGATGCCATCGCCTGCCTTGTGCCTCTCATCGGATTCCCCCGGTCCCTGAACGCGCTCGGCTGTGTCAACGCTGTCCTCCCTGACTAGAAAAATTTTTCCGTCATGGCAGCTCGTTCCGATACTTTCGTCGATTCCCACGTCCTCTTCGACTTCGGCCGTTCGTCCCGCATCGGCCTTCCTGAAGCCGTTTTCTGCGAAGGGAAGCCTTTCTCTTCTCTCAAATCCCTGCTTTCGCGCTTCGGACGGGGATCCGGGCATCCCATTCTCTTCACGAGGCTTTCCCCTGACGTCTTTGGGAGCATGCCCGGGGAAATAAAGGAGGCCTATGACTACGATCCCCTGTCCCGCACGGCCTTCGGGGATACCATGCCGGAAAGAAAGCGCGGCAGCGTGGCCATTGTCTCGGCTGGCACGGCTGACGGCTTTGTCACCTTCGAGGCTGCCCGTACGCTGACCTATCTCGGCGTGCATAACGAGGTCTTTGAGGATTGCGGGGTGGCCGGTCTCTGGCGCCTCACGGAAAAGCTTCCCGCCATCAATGCCTGTGACTGCGTCATTGTGGTGGCCGGGCTGGACGCTGCGCTCCTCAGCGTGGTCGGAGGCCTCATCTCAAAACCGCTTTTCGGAGTGCCCACGTCTGTGGGCTACGGCGCCGCGGAGGGCGGAAAAGCCGCGCTGGCCAGCATGCTCGCGAGCTGCGCTCCCGGCGCCTGCGTGCTCAACATCGATAACGGCTACGGCGCCGCCTGCGCCGCGGCAAGGGTGATACATGTCATTGAACACAACAACTGACGCTCTCAAAACAGGTACTGTCCTTACGGTGCGCGCGTATTCCGGCATAGCCGGAGATATGATGCTCTCCGGTCTTATCCGGATGACCGGCATCGGCGGGGAAGGTCTGCAGAAACGTCTCGCCGCCATCATGCCCGATCTTTTGGGCAGCGCGGTCCTGGAGCCCGCCTCTGTGCAGCATATCGCGGGCTGGCGCCTCAGGGTCAGCCTGCCGCACCAGCACGAACACCGCACGCTTGCTGACTGTGAGAAGATCATCGCCGCTTCCGGCATGGACACGGGCGCAAAGGAGACGGCGCTGGCCGCGTTCCGCCTTGTCGCCGGAGCGGAGGGCAGGGTGCACGGCGCAAAGCCTGAAGAAGTTCATTTCCATGAAGTCGGTGCCCTCGACAGCATCCTCGATATCTGCCTCGCCTCCCAGCTTTTTCACGAGCTCAATCCCGGCTGGTTTGTTGTGAGTCCCCTGCCTGTGTGCGACGGCAGCATCGCCTGCGCCCACGGTGTCATCCCCTGTCCCGCTCCGGCTGTCACCGAGCTCCTTGAGGGCATACCCGTGCGGCCGTTCTCCGGGGAGGGGGAAACGGTGACACCCACCGGACTTGCCCTTCTCAGGGCCATGGGCGCGGAATTCGGGCCGTGGCCGGCCATGCGGATTGTGCGTATGGCCCGCGTCTATGGAAATACGGTCTTTCCCGGGGCACCCAATGGCGCGCTCTTTGCCTTCGGTGCCTCATCGTAGAACGGGCAGCTCTTTCCCATTCCGGCTGCGCTGCGGCCAGAGAGCTTCCTCCGGACATTCATGCCGGGAGCTTCTCTTTCTTCCGCTTTCTGCAGCAGCAGTCTGTTCATTCCCATCAGCAGGATACGGACGGCCGCGGCGCGGCCGGTATCTGAACGCGGGAGTTTCTTCCGCAGGAGAAAACCATGAAAAATCTGTTTGCGTATGACGGCGGCCTTTCCAGACGCTCTTTTCTGGCGGCTTCCGCAGCCGGCCTCTGCGCCCTGTCCCTCTCTCCCCTGGATGCCATGGCCGCTGACGCCGGCAGCTGGGGTAAAATTCTTGTGCTCTATTATTCCCGCAGCGGCAATACCAGAGCCGTGGCTGAGGAAATTCATACAAAGGTGGGCGGCGATATCTTCCAGCTGAAGACAGCCAGGCCCTATCCCGAAAGCTATGACGATGTCGTGGAAATAGCCAAGAAGGAAAAGACTTCCAACGCCCGTCCCGCGTACGCAGAACCCGTCCCGGATCTGAATTCCTTCAATACTGTCTTTATTGGCTATCCCTGCTGGTGGGGCACCATGCCCATGGTGTTCTTCACTCTCCTTGGGAAGTATCCCCTTGCCGGAAAGACCATTGTGCCCTTCACCACGCACGGCGGCAGCGGCTTTGGCGACAGCCTCAGGGATTTGAAGAGACTCTGCCCCAAGGCGAAGATTCTCCAGGGCCTCGAAGTACGCGGCACGGCCGCCCACAGCTCGGAGGATCGCGTCAGCTCCTGGCTGAAGAAACTGGGCTTCGTGCTCTAAATTCTTTTTCCCGGATCCGGGCCGCAGGGAGCGGAACGGGACCGGATACCCTGAACAGAACGCCATTCCGGACTGATATCCGGAGTGGCGTTTTCTGTTTTCAGGCCTGCTCCATTTTTTTGTCAGAGTCCCGGAGACTGTCCTGGCGTCAGGGGCCGGAAAGGGGCAGACCGGGGCTGCCGCCGGGACACGGCCGCTGCCAGGTGTGCCGGAGCGGGGGATATATACCGGATCCTCTGAAAAGAACTGTCAGGATAAGAAGAATATTCTTTATATGGTACCGGGGCAGGGCGGACGGCCGCCTTTAACGGGTGATGCTGAAGGAGTGGAAGAATGCATTTCGCTGCAGGGGCTGACACGAAACGGCTTATTCTGCAGTCTGGCGGAATTATTCAGAAATGATACGGCGCGCCCTGTCCCGGTTTATGAATTTTTGTGAAATCATGAACAGAACTAGCATAGACTAGTTAAGCTTTCGCTCTTCCATTTTACAAAAACGTTACAGCCGGAGAAAGCCCCGGACTGTCCGGAGCCACGGGCTGTCATCAGTTTCAGGGAGGATATGCGCCCATGGCGTTCCCCTCAGCGGATCTGCCGGGCAGGAGGAGTGGCGTTTTATGGACAGCAACGGAGAGCTTTTTACCAACAGGGCCGCTGTTTTTGAGCAGATAGGCCGGATACGCGAGGTTCCCCGTGGCACGCTTCTTAGCGGAAGCGACGCCTACTGGCTGAAAAAGGGCGTCTGTGCCCTGACCTGTGTCAATGCGGGCGGAAAGGAGTATTCCTTTCTTTATTTCGAGGAAGGAATGCTATTCGGGTTCGTGCCCGTCCTGGAACGGTATTACGCCATAAATGGCATGGGCAGGGTGAACAGCTCGAAATTCTTTTCCGGTTTTCTCACGAAGACGGACTGCGTCATCGTTGATATTCCCGCCCAGATTTTTCTGAAACAGGTCCGGAGCAACCCCCAGATCCGGTCCGCGGTCATGCGCGCTGCGACGCTCAATCTTGTGAATATGCTCACGCATTCCATGGTGCTTTCCGCGCTGCCTGTAGCGGCGCGGGTGTGCTACCTGCTTCTGGAGTTCGCCCCTGAAAAGCCGCCGTATGTGCTGCCCCAGTTTCTCAGCTACGATGAGATAGCGACGCATCTTGATATGCACGTCATCACGGTGACCAAGATCTTCAGGGCGCTCTTCGCGAACGGCATTCTTGAGAAGAAAGGCTGGCAGCGCGTCGTCGTTGACCCGGACCGCCTGCTGGCCATCGTGAATCTGGAGCAGGAACTCGAATACGCCGGAAAATAAGCTGTCTTCTCCGGGAAGGCCAGCAGGCGTCATGCTGCGCACAGGGCCCGGATCTTCCCCTTTTTTCCGTGTATCGCTTCCCCTGCTGGGGATGCAGAAAAGCCTGAGATTCGTGAAAAGGCCTGCCTCTTCTGTCTGGGCTTCCTGCCGGGGAACAGGGGAAAGCCGGAGAATGTACTTTTTTTCACCCGTACTAGCCCAGACTAGGGTTTCTCCCTGTTCCGTACACTAGTCTTAACTAACTCCTGAGAAACAAGCGGGTGCCGCGCGGACGCGGCGCTGTGTCTGGGCTGTATCAGGCTCCGGCTTCTTTTATGAACGCTGCCGGGGTTCAGGGGATGGACTCCGGAAGGCCGGAGCTTTCCGGCCCCTGACTCTGAAACAGCCGTCAGCTGGCAGAGCGCGGCGGCCAGCCCGGCATCCCGTGATTTCCGACAGGGGAACGGCTGGGGTAAGACAGGTAGTGTATGTCTAAAGAGGTGAGAGAACCCGTAATGGCTGGCAGGCCATTGCGAAGAGGAGAGCATGCGAATGCATTGGCTTAAAGGTATTTCGCTTGGAGTCATAGGCCTTGGCCTGATTTTAAGCACCCCTTCCCAGGGACAGGCCATCGATTTCAAGGTCAAGGGACAGTGGCAGATTAACTTCGGTGTTTCCAATGTGCCGGACGGGCGGAGCAGGGGCTCTGACTCCTTCATGTCCAGTCAGCGTTTCAGGACGACCATCGAGGCCAGGGCCAGCGAGAATGTCAGCGCAACCATTGGTTTCACCATGCCGAACAACACGGCCAACCAGACCTGGGGCCGCGCCGGATCCAGCATGGGTGCTGACGGCGTGGATGTCGGCGTGTGGCAGGCCTATATCGACTGGAATATTCCCAATACGCAGATTGCCACGCGCATGGGCATCCAGTATCTCATCATGCCCGGCTTCGTGACCGGATCGAACCCCGTGTTCAGCCGTAACATGCCCGGCATCAGCATGCATGCCCCGGTCTGGTCCAACAAGGAATGGAATGTGGGCGCCACTTTCTTCTGGGCCCGTCCGTACAATGACAACTATTCGGATCCTGACGAGACGAGGAGCAAAACGCTTGATAACCTGGACGTTTTTGCCATGTCCGTTCCGATCACCACGCAGGGCCTGAAGATCAATCCGTGGGTTATAGGCGCCCTCATTGGCCAGAACAGCCTCAAGTCTCTCCCGTCCGGCGGCCCCGGCGCTCTCTACGCGCCGCGCGGCGGTCTCACTCCCATCCTCGGCAGCGGCGGAACCTTCGCTTCCACCTTCGACAAAGGCCGGCGCTGGCACACGGACACCGACTGGGGCGGAGGCGGCTGGGGCGGCCTGACCGCCGAGATTAAGACCTTCGCTCCGTGGGAATTTGCCATTGAAGGCGCGTACGGCGAAGTCGACATGGGCGAGATCAAGCACTACACCCAGTTCGGCGACAAGAAGGGCCGCACGTTTGATCTGCACCGTCACGGCTGGTACGTCGGCGCGCGCGTCGATTATCATTTTGACTGGGGTACCCTCGGCGCCCTCGGCTGGTACAGCAGCGGCGATGACGACAACCCGTACAACGGTTCCGAGCGCATGCCCATGTTCAACTCCCAGTGGCCCGTCACGCCTCTCGGCTTCGGCGGCTGCTATACCGACCTGAGCCCCTGGAAAGTGCTTGGCCATGGCGGCGGCTGCGGCCTCACCGGCGGCGTTGCCTACCTGAAGAACGTTTCCTTCATCGACCGCCTCAAGCACACCCTGAAGGTCGGCTATTTCCAGGGCACCAACAGCCCTGAAATGCCCCGCAAAGCCAATATGACGCATTATCCGACGTTCGCTGACGGCCCCATGGCGTATCTCACCACGACTGACCATGCCTGGGACTTCAGCCTGTCGAATACCTACAAGATGTACGAAAATCTCGAGATCAACCTCGAGGGCTCCTACGTCAATCTGTTCCTGAAGAACGACACCTGGAAGGGCGTGGAAGATTCCCAGCACAAGGATAACTGGATCGTGTCGATGACCTTCAACTACACGTTCTAGGTTTCCTTTTTCCAGAGAAATGCAGAAGGCGCTCCTCCGGGGGCGCCTTTTCTGATCCCTCATCCTGACGGGGAAAGGCTTCCGCCGCTCACAGCCGCCTGTCCACTGCGGTTCATGAAGCTGCCTCGTGACGGGCGGGACATTTTTATGGCGCGCTCCGGATTCTTTCATCCGGCCCCGCGGCCCAGAAGGGAATTCAGTGACTGATCCACCAGCCGCCGGTTCAGTTCCGTCACAGTTTTTCTGCCGGAAAATTCCGCTGCAGATCGGACGGAGACGTTTCCGCCAGAGAAACGGGGTGTTCCGGGTTCTCAGGATCTCCCGCTCATGAGGCGGCAGGAGGAGCCCTGATAACGGTCCTCCCGTCCATGCGGGCCGCCTTTCCCTGAAAAGTTCCGGAGGAAACGGGCGGCAAACAATCTGGGAAATCTGTCTTTTTATGGACAAAAAAGCAAAAATGCAGGATTTTGCTTACCAGCCTGCGGAAAATATCTTATACTCACTGGAAAATCGCCAAAAGGGGCGGCTGACTGCCGGAGGGCTGATCCGGCAGACGGCCGCCTTTTTTGATCGTTCCGGAAAGTCTAGAACGGCGCGGGGGCGGGGGAACCGGGCGTTTCCGGCGCCGCTTCCGTGCCGCTGTCCGGCCTTTGCCCGTCCGGGCGCATGATCTGCATGCCGGCCGGGAAGCTGCGCAGAGCCTCGCGCTCCCTGTCGAGTTCTTCCTGGAAGGCGGCGGAGGCGGGGAGAGCGCCGTTTCCGGTCATGAGCGTTACCGGCACGCTGGTTTTGCCGTCGTGGAGGCGGTGAAAACCGGTGACGATGTCGTCCTGGTTGCGGGTGACAAGGTACTGTCCGCCGGTGATCTCCTGCCGCTCCTGTCCCGGGAAGGGGGAGTGCGTGTGCAGGAGGGCCCTGTAGAGAAGCTCACCTGTCTGGTGGAGGACGCGGCGTCCGCCATATCCGGTGCCGAAGGCGCCAGGCTGCGTGAACGAACGGCTGACCCGGCAGCTTTCGCCTGTGAGCACGTCGAAGCCGGCGAGTTTTTCGCCGCTCGTGACGGAGACCTTGCCGAGGATGTCCATGATCCACTCCGCGCGTCCGGCAGGAGTGGCGAGCCGCGCCATGGCGGATCCGGGATCATTCTGTCCTTTTGCCTCGGCCTCGGCCACCCTGTTGAGAAGCCAGCTGCTGAGACGTACGGCGCCGGCGGCTTCTCCTTTTTCGTTGAGCAGGCGCACGATCATGTCTGGAGCCACGGGGCTGTCGCGTTCGGTCGGCATGCCGTCAGGTCCCTGGACAAGCCGTTTCTGAAACTTCGGGTCCGCGAGCCAGGCTTCGAGTGTTCTGCGGGCCTCTTCTTTCCCCTCTCCGTTCAGAACCCGGATGTGGCGTTCCGGATACCAGGACGTGACGCTGAGCCGGCCGAGGCTGGAAGGCTGGGAGCCGTCAGTCTCGGCTGCCTTCGCTGCCTCCCCCGTGAATTTCTCCATGACATCGCGCGCGGCCAGGGAAGCGGCTTTGCCGTAGCTCTGGATGCCGGCGGCGCAGGATTCGCGGAGAGATTCCCTGACTGCCGCGAACCACTTCGCGTCGAGGACCATGCTTACCGAAGAGACGCGGTCCGCGGTCATGTGGTCAAGCTGGCGCACCTCCGCGCCTTCCTCATTTTTAAAGTTGCCGAGCACGGTGAACCAGCCCGCCCGGCATTTCAGGCTGCCGTCCCCGGCGAGAACCGGTCCGCCCGAGCGGGGATCGCGGAGGGGCACCACGCGCTGACAGAACATGACGGGCTTTTCCGCGTCAGGCAGACTCTCGATGTCCACGAGTTCGCCGTACCTGCCGCGGCGCGGTTTGGCTTATTTCTTCAATGTTTTCAAACTGTTGTTTAAAAATTCTGCACCAAACTGCACCAAATCAGATGGCGTTACATAGGCAGGGCCGGGATGTCATCCGCGGCCCTTTTTTGCGCTCCGGAAAGGGCATGCGTATAAAACGCCCCAGTGGTCGTGACGTCCTTATGCCCGAGCTGTGCGGCTACGGCAGCGATATCCGCTCCTGCCTCCAGCATCAGGCTGGCAGCCATGTGGCGGATAGTGTACAGGGGCAAGTTTTTAACGCCTGCCTTCTTCCGCACATTGTTCCACTGGATGCGCAGTCCATCGTATTTTTTCCCTTTAGGTGATGGACAGACAAGATCCTCCTTTTGGGTTGACATAAAGCGCGTTTCGGCTTCTTTGAGCCACCAGGCAGGGCAAAAGACAGTTTTTTCCCGGTTAGTTTTATACATAAAAACGGACGCTGTCCCTGCCTTGAAGTCGATCTGTTTCCAGCAAAGATTTATGAGTTCTTTCCCTGGCCTAAGGCATAAGGCCAAGCAGGTCCGTATTGCCCATTGAAGGGGGTGAGAACACAGTGCGTAAACCTTGCGGAAATCCTCAAAGTCTCCGCACAGATGACGCAGTTGGGGTTCCGGCAGGTAATGGTATTTATCCCATGGGACCTCGCGGATGAAGTCCTCCGCTGCGCACCACCGGAAAGCCGCCTTCAGCATTTGTGTGGCGCGGTTAATTCCTTTGGCAGACATTTTCCATTCTCTTTCCAGGATATTCCTCACGTTTTCGAGATCTCGGCGATCCAAAGTATCAACGTATTTCGTGGCTATTTCATCGCCGATCCTTTCCAAAGTGCGGGCATATGCCTTTTCACCTTTTTTCGCATGCTTCGTCCTGCTCAAAAATAGCAGGATTGACTCAGACACGGTCAATCGTGTATTTCCTGGTTTATCATATTGGGTGCTCCTTTCGAATCCTTCCGCGTCTTCCCGGGCCCGGAAGGTTTTTTGTTTCCATTGGGTTCCGTCTTTGTATTTTACGATAAAGCGGCCATCGCTACGCTGAGAGATGCTCATGCAGTCCTCCACTGCGAATGAGGGCCGCCGCACTCTCTGTTGATAACGTCTTTCGGCGTACAGGTCTACGGGTGGCAGTCACCTCGAGGATGTCGTCCTGCCTGGCTTCGAGGCGCTCAATGGCCTTCTTGTGTTCGATAATCTCCAGCCGGATTTTCCGCAGCTCGATAATCTCACTCACTCCGTCCATATGACCTCCAGCCTGGGATTGCGGTACGGGCTGGCGTGACAGCACCATATCCTGCAGGCTTCTTCCTCTTCTGCGGGGTGGTGCTGATACATCGACCGGGTGACACGGTCGATAATGGTTTTTGCCTCTCTCCAGATAGGCATGTTCTTATCCCTCCAGCTGGGGGCCATGACCCACGCGTCACCAAAAGCGTATCCCGCGACAAACCAGATGACGCGCCAGCCACGCATCTGCTCTTCCTTCGGCTCTGTTGTATCGTAGATCGCTCCGTCATCCGCTGCTCCGTCGCAGGCGGCTTCGATAGCTCTGCTTTCTCCGGCACTGAGCCGGTCGACCTTGAGACTGTCATGCAGGCGCTTCAGGATAGGGCGGAGTTTCTGAAGTGCAGGCGAAGGTTTACCGCAAACCGCTGGATAGTAGTCGATGGCCGCCAACGGGAAGGATATGCCTAAAACGGCGTCCCTGTGCTCGAAGGGGCTGGTGGGGTAAGCGTTGCTCATTGCACTGTCTCCTTCTGTTCCGTCATTCCAAAGACGCTCCGGATGAACGTGCAGACACGCCGGACTTTCTCTGACTCTAGCGTGGCGGGGTTCTTTTTCATGAGCATGACGGCGAGCTGGAGGTAGCTCTCCAGCGCCTCCGCGCTGGTATTGTTCGCTGAGCTTCTTTCCAGGCTCTCCATGAGCTGGGCTAGAAGAATCATGGTGAAGGTATTCCTCTCCATGCCATCAATGTACTGGCGGATAGACGAACTCGTCTCTTCGAAAAGAATTACGGCGCGGCCCTGGCTTTTGTCTTTGGCGAAGACCCACGCCCTGGCTGCCGTACGGAGTTCATCTGTCGTTGGCGTCGTGGTCATTTCTTTATCAACGTTCATCTTTTTGTCCTTTCTTTTCTCTGCCGTAGATGTCCACCTCGCCGCGGGCGAAGGCGATATCACGAGGAGACATGTACCTTGTGAGTTTGTCTTCCGGAACGCCGAGCGCCAGGAAGAGGTCGTACCTATCCTTGTCAGTCATTTTCTTGCGTTCCCACCATCGGCATTCCAGCGGAGCGCCGAAAGGGATGATGAGGTCTTTTCCGTCAAAGAAAGGGGCGACATCACCTAGAGAATACTTAGAAAGCAAGTCGGCCAGGAGCTCTACCTCGTGAATGCTCATCTCCCCAAGCTTCTTGCCATCAAGCTCGTAGAGCCTGATGTCAGACCAAAGTGCGGCGCCGTCGCGGATCTTCATGACGTGACTCCCAGCACGCGCTCGATGCCCCGGCGATCGAACTGGAATCCCAGGTGGCACATCGCAGCGTATTTCGAGAGGGACGTCTGACCGAGCAGATCGGGCTGCAGGTTGTATCCCATGCGGTTTAACAGCTCTATCTGCTTCTCGCTGGCGGGATCGTCCAGCCAGCGGCGTGTCTTCCTGGCAGCAGTCTCAGTCTCGAAGTTGCGGAGATAGTCGTCGGCTGCGGCCATCGCCTGGAGTCTGCTGCCGATCAGGAGCTCCTCGACTTCTCCAGTGCGCTGTTTGCCCAGAGCATGCCAGGTATCACCGGCATCTGTCGTCATGATACCGGCCCAGGCCTCGAAGCCGGTGGCCATGAGAATAGAGCCGTTCCCGAAGAGGTCGCAGTAGCGGAAGGGGGAGGCGTCCAGTATGTCCATCTCTGTGAGGTCGACATGCTGCAGAGGTTCCTGCTCACCGAGCGGTTCGAAGCGGAAGCCGCAGAGTGGGCATACCTTGACCTGCGCGGGGACTTCGGCGCCACATCCGCACTTCCCTTCACTATCAGGGAAGTGAATCGTCATCCCCGGCCGGTATTCTGTGGGGCAGATTTTTGTAGGGGCGAGAGAGGGATCTGGTATGCGATCCTTCCCATCATCCCCTAAGCCGGCGTCGGCGATGAGGTTCCCATGAACCAGGAGGCTCTGACCGAAGTCCATCACCACGCAGTCTTTTTTGACGACGCCAGGGTAGAGCTTATGGTCAACTGTTCGCAGGCCACGCCCGACCATCTGGATGAGCGGACTTTTATCAGAGCACTGCCGCAGAAGAACGACGCAGGATACAGGCTGATAATCCCATCCCTCTGTCAGAATCATGCAATTGGTAATGACCTTCGTCTTCCCGGCTGTCATGGAGTCAAGGATAGCCGTACGCTGCTCCACCGACATACTGCCATGCACGCAGGCGGCCGGGATACCAGCCCTGGTAAAGGCTGTAGCGACATCCTCTGCATGGGCGACTGTCGAACAGAAGACGACGGTAGGGCGCCCGTCGGCATATTCCCTCCAGTTGCGTATCACTTCGGCGTTCACGGCGTCGGTGTTGAGTATAGCTTCGACGTCGTGCTGCTCGCCAAAGTCGGAGCAAGTACGCAGGGAAGCAAGGCGCTCACGTGTACCAGCAGTGTCTATGACGAAGGCGCGCGGCGGAACCAGGAATCCCAGGCTCACAAGCTCGCGTATCGTGATATTGTCACAGACGTTGTTGAAGAACCTGCGAAGGCCTTTGCGGTCAGACCGGGACGGTGTGGCCGTGAAGCCGGCCAGCATGACGTCAGGGTTCTTCTCCCTGGCAGCCTCTATGATGGCACTCCAAGTCGGCGCGGCGATGTGATGCGCCTCGTCGGCGATGATGAGGTCCAACTTCGGTATCCTGCTTAGATGGCCGACTAGTGACTGAACCATGGCAAAGGTTGTCTGACTGCGGAACGTTTTTTTATCAGCCGTCCAGAGGCCGATGGAGGTTTTGGGATTGACTGCGCGATACTTGGCGCAGTTTTGCTGGACAAGCTCGTGACGGTGCTGCAAGACCAGCGTTTTTCCGTCTATGGCCTTGCCGATGGCCGACAGACAGATCGTCTTGCCCGCGCCCGTGGCGGCCACGGCCAAGGTGTTGCCGTGGTCCGCCAGAGCCTTGACCGCCCGATCGACGAGCCTTTTCTGATAAGGGCGCAGGAGCATGGCTAGAACGGAACTGTGTCAGAGGTGTTCGCAGAGGCCGCCATGGGAGGCGGCGTCGTTCCCCAGGACGGAGTGGGAGCAGTGGACTGAAGAGGAGTGGCAGGCTGCTGCGCGGGGGCCGCTTGTCCCCATGCAGGAGTAGGCGCTGATGCTGCGCTGGCAGGCTGCTGCGCTACCCAGCTGGGGCGCGGAGCAGGAGCGGCTGCCGTGGTCTGCTGCACTTCGGGGACAGGCTCATTGGAAATCATTTCTCCCTGCTGGGTGAGCTGCTGGTAGCAGGGATCGTCAATGGTCACGACGGAGTAGAGACGGTTGTTGATGTAGACCTTCCCGTTGTGGGAAGGCTGCGACTGTTCGCAGTCCACGACGATGAAGCAGGTCAGCCCATCCAGTTCGGACCAGCGCTGGAGCTTACGAGCCTGCGTTGCGGTCGGGCTGTTATCTTTTGGCGTGATTCCTCTTGAAGCCTCGACCATGGCACGGATGCTGCGGATGGAGATGTCAACGGCCTTCTGCTGTCCGGTGGTCTGGGCGTTAGCCAGGTTGAAATTCTGATAGATGACTTTTCCGGCAAAAGACCCGCGGGTAACAGTCAGCTTCGTGGCCAGATACTCCAGTCCGGAATGGGCTCTGGTGAGCTCGGGGGCAGAGGCCCCTGCGCGGCCGGCTTCGGGGTAGATGATGGACAGCTGCACCTGGACTTTAGAATGTGGGGGGATAACGAGACTGGTACCGGTCTGCTGTTCGCCTGCGGTGTTAAGGTCGATGCTCATGAGTTACTCCTTCAATCAATTTGATTTTTCTTGTGTCGTGGGAATGGCGTAAGCGCCATGTGTGGCTAGGTTGAGCGCCTGATGGAAGGCGCTCCATGTTTTGTCCTGTCCGATGAGAATTTTAGCCGGGAGTCCCCAGCGGTTTTTCGCCAGAAAGTACGGGCGCTCCTCCGTGAAGATGATGCGGTCTCCTTCGCCTTCGGCCCGCCGCTTTTCACCCTTCTTCTGGTCTCCGATGATGCGGCGGTCGTAATTGCAGAAGAGCACCATGTCAGACCATTCCTGCCAGAGCGCGAATGCCCTTTTATGGACACGGATCTGATAGCGGTCATACGGCTCGCCATCAGGCGGCGTGTGTGTCCTGATCTCGGAGTGAGCGATGACAACTACAGTCATGCCGCGATTGTGGCGGAGGCTGTCCAGGCCGCCCATGATGAAGCGCCAGTTGTCATCAGCCGTCACGTAGCCCTTTCCGTAAGCGGCATCCTCGATATGCTCGATGCCCAGGTCTCCACATGTCTTTGCGAGGACAAGAGGCTCAAGCCAATCGAGGCTGTCAAGGACCAGTGTCCTGAAGGGATGCTCACCATGCAGCGCCTGAATGGCGTCGCATATGTCCTGGTACGAGGCCGCGATAGTGGGGAAGGTCGCTACGTCGAGCGCTCCGGCTCCATCCTCTGTCCGCAGAAGGATAGGTGCCTCGAAGCTGCATCCGAATGTCGTCTTCCCGAGCCCCTGGACTCCGTAAATCAGGATGCGCTGCGGGCCAAAGTGCCCGCCAGTGCGGGTAATTGCGCCAAGGTCGAAGCTCATGCTGGCACCCCGGTGAAAGAAAGAGACGTACGCCTCTCCACCGTCATGGCGTCGGTAATGAGCGCCTGCTGTTCCGGCGTTGCGTACTTAGACAGGAAGATATCGATGGTCTTCTTGTCCACAGGCTTCCACTCGAAGGTGAAGGCCTTGAGGAAAGCGGCGTCGCCCATCGCGGCGCGGGCGGCGTTGAGCTTGTCCTGGTCCCACTTGTACTTTTCCATGATCTGAACTCGCGCCCTGACGTTGCCGGAATCGGCATATCCTGTGCGCTTCCCGTCAGGGATTTGAACCCCAGCAATGATTTCGGCCTGCAGGTCGGTGTACCTGCTCTTGAGCTCGTCAATCTGACGCTTGATAGCTACTGCTTCTGTAATCGCCTGTTCGATGGTCATACCGTGCTCCTTGTTTTTGAGTCGGCGGGTCTCATCACCCCGCCTTTGTCCAGTGCGGGAGGAACCGCATGGCCCTGCCTGTGCCGCAGGCAGGGAATTTGGGGAAAAGTGGTGAAGGGGCGGCCATGTAGAGAGAGGTAGTGGCCTGAGAGAGAGACTGTATCCTCTATGGCCGCCCCTGACGCCTCGCGGCGAAGGGCAGCGTCTGACCCTGCCGTGGTCCCGGGGTCCGGGAAATTTTTTAGCGATTCACCCAACCGCTCATAGGCTTTCTGGAAACATCTTCTGCCGGGATGAAATGTAAAAAACCATGCTTCGTTTTTGTGTAGATGCGGCTATGCACGGATTCTATAACGTGAGCGTGACGGTGAATAAATTTTTTCAGACCGCGGCGAGTGAATGTGCGGCCCATTACTGACCGCCCCCAATCGTCATGAGCTATACATAGATTTACAGTATACATTTTCGTCTTCTTATTTTTGCGGGGGCCGGGCTATCTCTTCTCTCGTGACGGCTCCGGCCCCCTCGTTCCCTTACGCGGCTTTCTCCGACCGCACTCCTGTCCGGCCACTCCGGGCAGGAAAATCCTTAGAAATCTGTGCCTACTGTGAACATCAGCCCCGACACTACGAGGATGGTGCCCACCCACGCCACTGCGGCCATTGTCGTGGTGACGGCCTCGATGATCCGCTCTCTGCGCGTCTGCTTGGCGCGCTGCGCCATCTGCCAGGCGAAGGCTTTGCGGCCCTCACGCACCGTCCGGCTCTCGATGGAAGAGAGCAGGGCGGCTGCGTCGGAAAATCTTTCTGATGCGGTGTGCATAGGAGCCTCCTTACGGCTCCCTTATGTCATCAATTGATTACAAAAGCAAGCAAAAAGTTATCCAAAGATTACTAAGGCACAAAAAAATCCCCGCCGGTTGAGGCGGGGACAAAAAAGGCCGGCACGCGTGCCGGCCCTGGGATTTGTTGGAGGTCTCTGTTAATTTAAAAATTGTAAATTAAAGCTTCAGTAACAGAATTTCTATTTATTTCTTTTGCACCAACAAAATAAAAATGCTCTGTTGTTTTTATATTGTATGCATTCCAAATTTTACGTATATATTTATTTTCTCTAAACTTAGTCTTATCCCAAGTAGATAAAATAAATCTAGTAGATGATTTTTTTAGAGAATCATGTAGATGAATTTCATTTTCTTCATTCCAACTATCATAATAGTCAACATGTCTACCTATGTATGGCGGGTCACAATAAACTATTGAGTTTTTATTTGCATACTTTATTGTTTCCATAAAATCTTGGCATACAAACTTGTAATCATTTTCAATTATAATTTGTTGAACATATTTAACTTGATTACATATTTTAGTAATATATGCTTTTGAAAATCTTTTAGGTTTATGACCGTAAGGGACATTAAATTCACCATTTCTATTGAACCTAATCATACCATTAAAGCATGAACGGTTTAGGAATAAGAAATCCAATGGCATATGGTCATGATTAAATCTTTCTCTTATTTTATAATAATAAACATCATCTAATTCACTTAGTTTTTTCCCTTCAGTTTCCAAAAAATCTCTAACTATTAAATCGTCAATTGTTTTATTCTTTATTGAATTGTAAAATTCAATAATATAAGGATTTGAATCACATAATATCGCTTTTTTGGGTCTTATGTTAAATGCAACAACGCCAGACCCCATAAATGGTTCAATCCAACAATCATAAGAGTTATGTTTTACTAATTCATAAATACAAGGTATTAATTTTGTTTTAATTCCTTGAATTTTAAATGGTGGTGTTTTAATAATATAATTATAAATTTTTGTCATCTTATTTATACACATTTAAAAGAGTTAATGGTTTGTTTCTATATACTAGATAATCTTTAAAACTCGTTATCTTCTTCACTTCACCTTTAACAACATGAGTAAGTTTTCCATAATTAACCCAATAATCATCAAACATTTCTTCACTAGACTTTGCAAAAACACCATTTCCATGAATTAAATCATCGATTGATTTGATGCTCCCAATGTTAGCCGTATTACCAGAACCACCTTTATCACTTGCAATTTTCCATTTTTCTTCCGCAAAACATGTTAAATCTTTGATTACAGATTTTATATTTTCAAGAAATTTTATGTTTAATATTTTTAATTCACTTAATGTATCTTCGACATTCCTACTATATATAATTCCAAAGCAGTAATGCCCTAAATATTGAGAGTATGGATATTGTATATTCTTTGTGCTTTGTCTATTTTGAAAATACTCACCATGAGATCCAAGAGTGAATCCATTACACTTATTTGGGTATTTTGAATCCCTAAATGTTGTTTTTAAGTCAACAGCAAATTTTATTGATTCATTAGAATTATTTATAAATGTGAGATCAGGATAATAATTTTGATGTGAAGCTAGCTCAATGCGGTAGTTATTCTTTTCAGCTAATTTAAGAAAATGTGGAAATAGATGTATTTCTAAAATTTTAGAAATTATTTTAGTATCTGAAGAAATTGTGTATATGTTTTTGTATATATCTATAAATCCTTTTACAGTCCAATCACTATCTTTTGTGATTATTTCAACAATTTTTATGGAAAATTTTTGTAATATATTTAAGAAATCTTGTTTATACTTATATTTTTCTTCTTTTGTCATTTTATAATCCTTTAAACAACTTAGTTGTTCCATTTACACCGACTGCAGTACCCAGACGACCTGACCGAGAACTGTTTTTTCCTGCTCGGCAGGATCAACGGCCAGAGGATCATACCGAGGATTGTCAGAGTAGAGCAAAAGCTTCCCCTCTTTTGAGAGCTTCAGCCTCTTCACCACACGCCCGAAGCACGGGATGCTGACGAGGTAGATCCCGCCTTCCGTGATGTCCTCGGTTAGGGGAGCGATACCCACGATGGCGCCATTCTTAATGGTAGGCTCCATGGAATCGCCGCGGACCGTCAGGGCAATCATGTCTGCGCGGTAATATTGAGGCAGGATTTGAATGAGATGCTCGCTGGCCCCCGTGAAAAGCTCCTGTGGGGCTCCAGCTCCCGTCTCTCCCATGAGAGGCACTGAATGGAGATTTTGGCCTTTAACTTCCTCCATAGGAGCTTGTGGTTTTGGACGATGCATCATTATTTGAGTGTGTTGGTCTGGGAAAAAGTCTAAAGGATTGTGCCCCAACGCTTCCAAGTACCGAAAGAGAGCAGACACAGGGGCGTTCGTCGCCTTGCGCTGCCCGCTTAACCACATATTGACAACACCGCGTTGGCTCAGCCCCAGCCTTTTAGCTATGGCGTCTTGTGTCATACCGTTGCCGCCGTCCCATAGAGCCCGAACGTCCTTAATGATCACATCCCACGCGTCGTTTGCCATTTTCTCCCATTTATCCATTACTACCTCCATTAACTCTGGTAGATCTTTTGTTTGTTATCGGCAAAAAACGGCGCTTGGATTATTGCTTTGTTTGCTATCATGAGATAACATTCTTTCATGAACATTTTAGAAGAATATCGTCAGAAGCATGGTCTGACATACGAGCAATTGGCGAAACTGGCGGGCCTAAGTGCAAGGAGTGTCGCATATGCGCACTGCCACGGCCTCCGTACCATCTCGGCTGAGTCCGCGATCAAGTATGCTCTGACTTGCGGTATATCCCTTAGCAAATTGCGCCCTGACCTATGGGAGGCAGGGGCGTCTGCCCCTGTAGAGGACCCCCCGCCGGAGACGCACTCATGAGGGGAAAACCGAATGAATAATCTACAGCAGATAATCCTGAACTGGCTTGCCGAACGCGGTTTGACGCTCGCTGAGCTAAGCTTTTTTTCCGGTGTATCTCCATCTGAACTGCAAAAAATCATGGATGACGGAACCCCCGATCCCTCGGACGGCCAAAAACTTTTCACGTATCTGGAGATAACGGAGCCCCACCGATGAGCGGACTTCAGTTCACCAGGCACGCGCTCGAGCGATGCCAGGAACGGGGCATCGACCCGGAGGAGGTGATCACCGCGCTCACCTCCTGCCGGACGCGCGTTCTGGAGGCAGACGCCAGGTCAGTGACTTTCGTTTTCCGTCGGCTGCGAATCATCTGCAACGCCAAAGACGGGAGCATCGTCACCGTCTACAAGGTCAAACCGCTCAAGCGTCAGCTCAAAAAACGCAGACAGGATTTTAAACGTCACAAGCAGGAAAACCTGCATATGGACAAATTTTAAGGGGGAGGGTAAATGATAGATTTAAATTCCCGGTCCGGACTGTCGGACCGGCTGAACTGGCTCATCGACGCGGGCATTGACGCCAGCGTCGAAACGCCGAGAACATACCTTGGCTGCTCCGCGATTGGTGGCGAGTGCGAACGAAGCATACAGATAGAGTATGCCGCCTATGCCATAAGTCGCGACGCAGGCCGTGATGCAGGATGTACAGCATCGGCCTGTCCCTTCCCGGCCCGTGTCCGCAGAATATTTGAAAGAGGACATGACGTTGAGGATCGTGCCGCTAGATGGCTGCGCCTAGCCCGCCTGCTGCTCGTGACGGAGGACCCGCTTACCGGCGGGCAGTTTGAGGTATCATTTCTTGGCGGCCGCCTGCTCGGCCATGCCGACGGTATCCTGACCTGCTGGAGAGGCGAGGGCGACGCGCCCTTACCGCTTCCGGCTCTGTGGGAGTGCAAGTGCCTCGCACATAAATATGTCACGGCTGCCCGCCGTGAGCATATCAGGCGGAGCCATCCGAAATACTGGTATCAGATGCAGCTTTACATGATGGGATTGCACCTCGAACGCGGACTGATCACCTGCGTCGATGCAGACACCATGGAGCTGTATCACGAGCTCGTACCGTATGACGAAGGCGAAGCCGTGAAAATGCTGCAGCGCGCGACGCGGATTTTCCAGGCAACGGATGCCGGGGAGCTGCTGCCGCGTGCAGAGTCGACCCCCGCCGCCGTGGCCTGCCGGATGTGCCGCGTGGCGAAGGTCTGCTGGGGTGCATGATGTCTACTGTCATAGACCTCAATGTCGCCGCCAGGCAGAATGAGGCCTGCCTTCCATGCGCTGACGCGCAGAAGGTGCTCTCCGTTATGGCCCGGCGCATGGAGGTGGACGGACTGGGACTGCAGGACATAGTGCCCGACGGCACTATGCACCGCTTCGCTCTCCCTGATGACCGGGGAGGAAAGCGCAGCGGATGGTACGTCGCCTATGCTGACGGCGTAGCCTGCGGCGTGTGGGGCAACTGGAAAACCGGTCTCTCCGAGAAGATAACCGGCCTGGATGACGACCTGGCGACGAACGCTCCGGCGCGAATCGTCAGCGAGCTTGAGCGCACCATGCTCCGCCAGCGCATCGAATCGATGCAGGCGGCGCGTGAGGCCGAACGCCAGACCAAAGCCAGAGAGGCCAGAAAATGGTCTGCGCAGATATACGCAGCTGCCCATGAGGCCGGTCCGGAGAATCCTTATCTCCGGCTCAAAGGCCTGACCGCTGCCCCGGGAGGGGCACGCGAAGACAGCAGCGGTGCGCTGATCATCCCGCTCTATGACAGCACCGGTTCGATGGCCGGCGTTCAGAGCATTCTCCCAAATGGAACCAAGCGCTTTCCTTGGGGGTTTGCGAAAAAAGGCTGTTTTGCCTGGCTGGACGGCGCTCAGGAGACGGTGCTCATCTGCGAGGGATATGCGACGGCATGCTCACTGCATGCCGCCACCGGCTATGCCGTGGTGGCCGCTCTCGATGCAGGAAATCTGCCCGAGGTCGCACCCGTCATCAGGCAGGTGCTCCCGCAGTCCCGCATCATCATCTGTGCAGACAACGACCAGTGGACACAGAAACAGGGCAGACCCTGGAACCCCGGCATGGAATACGCCAGACGCGCAGCCAACGCCGTGGGTGGCAGTGTCATCTCGCCCAGCTTCCGTGACCTCGCGGGCAACCCTACCGACTTCAACGACCTCATGGTCCGCGAAGGCCTCGACGAGGTACGTCAGCAGGTGACGCCGCATTCGGGCGTCCCCAGGCTGGCCGACTGGTTTAGTGGAGAGGCGTACCTTGGAGAAGCTCCGGAACAGCAGTGGCTTGTTGACGGCGTCCTGCCCCTCGGTGCTCCCTGCCTGCTCGTCGCCAGCGGCGGCACCGGCAAGGGCATGCTCGCCCTGGACCTGGGGCTGCGCGTCGCAGGGAACCCGATGCAGGGCATAGACCTGAACTACGGCCCCGGGGATACGTGGCTTGGCGGAGAAGTCACGGCACACGGCTCAGTTGTCATCCTCTCCTCCGAGGACACGCGGGACGACATCCACCGCCGTCTGGAGTCCATGGACGAGGATGGCTCCCGCAGGGCCGCTGCGCGTGGCCGGCTCGCCATAGTGCCGCTGCCGAACACCGGCGGACCTGTCACACTCATCCGCTCCCGCGGCTTCGCGCAGGGCTATGAAACCACACCGGAGTATGACGACCTGGTGCGGCAGTTGTGCCGCATACCGGACCTCAGACTCATCAACATCGACCCGCTCGCTGCCTTTGTCGCCTGCGACATCAACGCCGATCCGCAGGCCGGCGCCTTCACGCAGGGCGTCCTCGCCCAGCTTGCCGAGCGCACCGGAGCGACCGTTCTCGTCGCGCACCATATGGCCAAGGCCCTCGCTACCATGAAGGACGCAGGACCTGAAAGCGCGCGCCTCTCCATCAGAGGCACTACGGCTCTCGTCGATGGCGTGCGCCTGGCTATCGCTATCTGGCCCGCTGACACCCAAACGCGCAAGGATATAGAGCAGAAGATCGGCCGCCCCTGCAAGCCGAACGAGGCTTTTTGCGGCGCGGTCGTCAAAGCCAACTGTCAGGCTGATGGTCGTGTGAGGCCACTGCTGCGCGGCGAAAACGGCGTGCTGCAGTCCGTCCGCCTGAAGGACGAAGTCATCATCCCCCGTGAAGACCAGCTGCGCATGCTCGCTGATGCCGTCGCGGCTAAAGCTGTAGCTGGGGCGCCATTTACTTCAAGCATACGCTCCTCTGGTGGCATCGTGGGGCGCCGTGACGAACTGCGGGCTCCGCTTTGTAACTTTGGCACTAAACGGCTGGGCGGCCTGCTCGAAGAGGCGCTTGCGCGTGGATTCGTTGTGCGCTGCACGTACAAAAAAAGTGTGGGCCGGTACCTTGACGTTCCGACAGGTCCGTTCGCCACAGGAAGCGGCGAAGTCGAAGAGGGGGCTACCAATGATGTGGATGCGTAAAAATTCAACTTGCACCCCCCCCTGTAAAGGGGGTGCAAGTTGGGATGCAAGTTGTAACCAATTGAATTTATTAGCAAAATTTAACTTGCACCCCTGTAATTTTAAAAACAGGGGGGGTGCAAGTTGGAAAGTGCCTGAATTTATTGGGAATTTTAACTTGCACCCCGGCAAAAAACTAAAGGGCTCTCCCCCCCCAAATATATCCCCCTATAGGGGGATATTTGGGGGAGCCCAGGCGGAGGCAAAAAAGGTGCAAGTTGACTGGAAAATCGAAATCGCATGGCCGCCATCGGTAAACCACGTCTGGCGTAAAACACCATCCGGGCGAATCTACCTGACCAGGGAGGCGCGGATGTTCCGGGCAGATGTGATGAGCCGGATGGCTGTGGCGCGCTGCCATGGAGTTCTCCCAAAAGCACCCCTCGCCGGAGACCTCGCCGTGGCCATGGAGCTCTACCCGCCGGACAAGCGAAGGCGCGACGTGGACAACTACAGCAAAGCCGTACTCGACGCACTGACCCATGCTCACCTCTGGCGGGACGACTCCCAGGTTAAGCGGCAGACGGTCGAGGTGTGCGAGCCCAGGGCTGGCGGGCAGGTGGTACTCACCATCTCTGGGCTGGAGGATGAACGATGAATGAAGGCAGATGGACGAAGGACGACGTTGTCAAACTCGTAGCCATGCTCAGAGACGGCAGGACAACCGAGGAGGCCGCCCACGCATTAGGCCGGACAGTGCCCGCGATATGGCAGTACATGCGCTATCACAGGCAGGCTTTTCAGGGTCTCCCCGAAAGGCGGGGCGGGGCACGCGGTAGAGCGGCGATGATGGGCAGCGGAGCGTACATGCGCCGCTGCCACGATTGTGGCGCACCCACGACAGACTATCGCTGCCCTGCGTGCTGGGCGAAGCTGCGCAGGAAGGGCGGTTACAACCTCAGTGACACCGTGCAGGACGTCGAGACGTGCCGCAGTACCCTGTATCAGGATGGCAGCCGGATATGACAGACGGATATGCCTCTGTGAGGCCGCTGTACGGCTTGTGGAGGCTTTTTGGAGTAAAAACCTAATGGGGCACGGAAAAAGCAGGAAACGCAGCAGAGAGTCATTTTTGTGGCTTCTGATGGCATATGGAGAAAACAACAGGAAAACAGGAGAACTGAAATGACGAGGAAAGAATGTTTGGACCATGCGGCTAAGGCGGTATTAATTGACCGTAATGCGGCCTATGGAGATACTTCGCCCTGTGTGGCTCGTTCGACGGCTTTTGCCCCGTTGTAGAGGTTAGTATGTAAAATTTATTTTACCAAATAAACTTAAAGTAAATAAAATTTTACGGTCATACTACACTCCCCTCTCACCTCGCCCTGCGTAGGCCTTCCGGCGACCCCCTTGTCTGAGAGTCTGTTCCGGATGGTTTTTCAAAGAAGGGGGGCGCGGACGGGCAACAAAAAGCCCCGCGCTCAGGAGATGAGGGCGGGGATATTATTGTTCTAACTGAGGTTTTTCTATATTTCCCCAGAATAGAATTTCCTTTCCTTTTGACCTAACAGAAGAAGCTGAATAGCTAATTCTTAAATCAATAAAATCTTGATTATATATTTGCTTTATTTTATCAACATTATCATAAGTAACAATCCAAGGTGTTTTTAATTTTTTTACATATTTAGATAATATTTTGTGATCATTTTCTTTGTAGAAATTAGTATAAAGCAAGTTACCCTTTTGAAAGTATGGAGGGTCGAAATATATTAAAGAGTTGTTTCCGATATCATCTTTAATATGTTCGACTAGCTTGATAGCGTCTAAATTGTATAAATTGATTCTGTCACGATATGTCGCTATGGATTCAATTTTTTTTATTAAATTATTTTTGTTAAATCTGGCATCAATTTTATAATTTGAAGCTTGTTTTCTTCCCCCAATAACACCACCTCTAATAATCCCGGATCTGTTTGTTCTATTTAAAAAAAATGTTGAAAAACCAACATCATAAATACTGTAATTTTTTTTGTTGGCATTGATATTCCGTTGTATATTCCATGTATCAATATCTATTGTTGTGCTTGATATCTTGTCACATAGCCAGTATGGTCTGTCTTTTAGTGTCTTCCAAAATGCATATATAGCATAGTCAATATCGTTAATAACTATTTTTTCAGCTAAGTTATTCAAAAGTAAACAAATAGATATACCAGCTCCACCAGAAAATGGTTCAACATATACTCCATTCAATAATGAATTTGAATAGAGTATGTTTTTTATTAATGGGAAAAGTTTACTTTTCCCGCCTGGATATCTCAATGGTGTAAGCGTAGTACTCATATTCAAGAGAATAAAATATTAATTTGTGAAAGAGGACAACCTTTTTTCGAAAGGCAATACTTCAATTTTTCGTAAAATTTTGTTTTAAACTCTTCCGCAGAATCTTTATTTTTATTCAACCAAAGACAGAAAGGATCCGTAGACTTGTTTCTTAAAGCTTCTTGTATTGTAGGATTTTTGAAAAAATTTTTGAAAAGTTCGCGATTGCACGATACTTCTTTTATGATATTCGAGAAATCATTCATTGTCAACGGCTTTGTTTTACCAAAAGGAAATTTGCTTAGAATCTTATTTGATTCTCTATAGAATACCATTTTTAAAAAATTTATTTTATTTTTCCAAAAAGCATCATCTTCTTTTAGATTGTAAAGTGTTAAAAACAATAACTGATCAGGAGGGATATCTCCAGGAAGTAGAACAACAGTCTTGAATTGTTTTTTTCGTTTTAAAATCTCCATCGAGGCAAACAACGCTCATTTCTGAAAATTCTTGTATTTTTTGCGTAAGTAAACGTTCATATTCTTTGCAACCAATCGTTGCTTCGGATATATTTATAACTTTTTTAATTTTTCTATTAGTAATCAATCTTTTAAAAAAGTGTCTTGCTTCATCATCTTCAAGATAAACATTAATTTGTGGGTAATTTTGTGCGCTAACTTGTATTGTTCTCACATAGAGATCAGCATTAATTTTCTCCCAATTTAAGTTATTTTGCACAGATATATCACCATAACTATCTGTTAAGTAAACAACATTAAAATCATTTTCAGATTTTTTACTTTTAGAGCTTTTTTGCGACAGTTGATATATCTTTTCGATAATAATTGGTGAGTGAGAAGTTATTACTATTTGTATATCATATTGTTTGGAAAAATGATTTAATATATCTATGAGTTGCTCTTGCGCTGCTGGAAATAATGCAGCGTCAGCTTCGTCTATGAGAAATAATCCCCCGTGGTAATTTTCATATTTTTCAGACAAATATCTAAAAGAGTATAACGCTTCTATTAATTGGCCTGCGTTATCATCGCCGACAGAAACTGATTCTATATCATATTTATCATCGTGAGAAACAATAGAAGATATTGTTCCTTCTGTGGCAGTTAAAATATTTTTGTTTGGATTTTTACATAATAAATTATTTATATCATTCAAAATTTCATTTTTATGTTCTGCAATATATGCATTAGTACCTTCTTCGTATTTTTGCCTTTCTGTGATTGGCAAAAGTCTCCCAACGCTTAAAAAAATGACAGGGTGTGTTATATTTCTACTTGTATTAATCGATTTCCCGTGCTCATCAACAATCGATGTGTTGTTCCTTACCACAGGTCTAGGAAAATCTCTGTCGGAAGTTTTCGTGAAAGAAAGTTTTAAATTTGAAAGATCTTTTTTTGAATACCCATCATGAATATAAAATATTGCCCTCATTTCTTTTGGGTTGTCAAATTTTCTTGACAATCTAAAATGCTTTGAAAATTGAGATTTATATTGATAATTGCCAAGCGTTTTAAAATTTATAGGATTTATATCTGGATAATTTGTATAGTCTTTTTCAAAACTACATATTTGTGCCAAAATTCCAAGTATTGTAGATTTGGATGTGCCGTTTTTTCCACAAATAACTGTTATTTTTTCCCCAAAAGATATATGGATATTGCTTAAACCACGAAATTTTTCAATAGTCAATTCTTTTATCAAAGTTCTATCTTGTTTATTTAACGGCATAGATGATCCTTTTATGCGTAATAAACATATTAAATTTGCTTATATAGTTTCTTCGTTTTTCAAATTGTATCACCCTGCATGGCTTGCGCGCAGCAGGATTATCTCCCTGCCTGTTCAGCCTGGCGTTCAAGCTGGCGTTCCAAGACCTCCACCATGCCATCGCGCTTGGCCAGCTCCAAGCGCATCTTGTCCACCTGTTGCTGGAGTTTCTGGTTCTCTTTCTCCTTCGCTAGAAGCTTCTTGCACGTCGCGCAGTCCGGGAACTCCATCACGGGGGGCTCACCGCCGGGGAAGTAGTTGCGATAGTCGATGCCCAGGCGTTCGGCGTAGGTCATGAGCTCGGGAAAGGCGATGCCGCCTCCTTTACGCGCGCCAGATAGCCACGCCTTTACGTTCTGCCTGCTCTTAACCCCGACTTTATCAGCAATGGCCTGCAGGGTTTCTCCCTCGGCGTCTAGCGCCTTTACCTTGGCGAAGACGGCCAGCCAGAGCCGATTAGCTGTATCCTTCCACTTATCCATATTGTTCTCCTACCCTTGCTGTGCGTCTATGACAATTTACATACTGGCCTCCTTGACAGGTAGTAAATTTAATTTGACAATACGGTTCATGAAGCCGACCGCACTGAAAAACTACCGTCAGACCTACGGTTAACTTCGCGGAAGTTGGCGGCACTTACGGGAACATTGTCTTATCAGGCTTTCTTCTTCCATTGCCGAGGATTGCAAAAGTCCAGCGCCGAGGAAGCGGATCGCGTGAAACACGGAGTGGCGAGTGGGCGATAAGGAACTCCTTTACGGCCTGTCAGGGATAGCCGCACGGTTTCGTGTCTCCAGGGGCACGGTCCGTGCCTGGTATACCCGGGGTGCCCCCATCATCAGGCTGGGGGAGCGCACCTACAGAGCCTTCTACGAAAACGTGGTAGCCTGGCTGGAATCTCAGGCACAAGGAGAATGGGAATGTACGAAGCAAAAATAGTTGACGAAATATGGAAGGCGCTGAACCATCTTCCGAAAAAGCCCCGGCCCCTCTCGCACATTATTTCACAGGCTTTATATGACGAGGCTGAAGCCTGTGGTGGGTTGTCTGATCTCCTTGGAACCATTGGCAGCTGGGGAGATACCCTGGATGATGAAGAGATCGCTCAGCTGCTTGAGGAATACAATTCTGCATCATAACTGCGCAATGATACCGAACTTCATTGCGTTGTCATTGCGTTTATAACCCGGTGCTGGCTGGGTAAAGTGCTCATCCAGCACCAAAACGTTCTCCATTTTCCCGACACTGAACATACGCCAGTCTGGAATGTTACCTTTGGAACTGCCTCCGCCTGTCTGATAGCAAAGAAGTTTCAAGCCGTTCTTGTTTCTACCAAGACAATGGGGCTCGACAACACGGGGTAATCCGTCATAAAAGCATGACACGAGAAGCTTGTTCTGAATAGCTGCGATAATCTCGTTTTCTATCATTTTTTTCTCCATAGAGAGGAGCCTGCCGGGGCTCTTCTCTTTTTTTTGACTTTCCGAAAAAACCTGTCAACAAAAAAATTAACGGTCGCTAACGGCCGCTAACGGTCACTAACGGTCTCTAACGGTTTCTAACATCACCTCAAAAACGCCTCTGCCAAACCCCATGATACGGTTTCCCCAAAAGGAGGGGCAGACCATGGGCAGAATTCCATACCGTAAACCGCCGAAGAAGGTGGTGGCCTCGGCAGCCTTGATAGCTCTTCTGGGTGGAGGGGCTGCCTATCTCAGCCTCGATACCGTAGCGGATTTTGAGGGGTATGTGCCGGAAGGCTATAGGGACCCTGTAGGCATACCCACCAAGTGCTGGGGCGATACCCGCGATGTCGTCGTGGGGCAGGAATACAGCTTCGATGAGTGCTCGAGGGCTTTGAATGAACACCTCTACGAGAATGCCCGTCCCGTCACTATCTGCGTGAAGGACTTCGACCAGCTCCCGGACAAGACAAAGGCCGCGCTCGTCTCCATGGCCTACAACATCGGCCCCACGGCTTTCTGTAAATCCAGCGTGGCCAGATACTTCAATCAGGGACGACGTGAGCGCGGGTGTGAGCGCATCAGCGAGATATATAAGACCGCCAGAGGGCAGGCTCTTCCCGGACTCGAGAGGCGCCGTGAGTACGAGTCGGCCATGTGCCTGCGCGGCCTGCAGGAGGCGAAATGATGTTCTCTTGGCTCACAAAGATTCTGACATACATCCCCGGTATCGGCTCCATCATCGAAAAGGTGACTGGCGCGTCCGCCGAGGCGGAGAAAATCCGCGCACAGGTCGAACTCGAGGAGGCCCGCGCATTCAAGTCCGGCAAGGTCGCCCCCAGATATGTGCGCGGTTACATCCTGAACGGCATCCTCGCCGGCGGGGCCATTCTCATTGTCTGTGGGCTCATCTGGCCGGATTTGTTGACCATCCCCCAGGACTTACTCGCCCAGCTGGAAAACCTCATCAGGGCGGTGAGCGAGTGATGATTCCTGAGATGACCATTACGAACGTTCTTTTAGGGCTGCTGGTCGGGGTGGTTGCCTTCATTGGCAGGCGCATCATCGAACGCCTCGACAAGCTGGAGGCGCAGCGCATCGTCTGTCTTCGCGACTTCGCCAAGCAGACTGACAATCAAAATGAGCATAACAAAATTTGGGAGAAGCTGGATAAGCATGACTCCCGCATAACGAGGTTGGAAGCCTCGCACAAGCTATGAGTAACGGGCTGACATCCAAGCAGGAAAAGTTCTGCATAACGTACGTGACAGAGGGGGGATCCCTGTCTGACGCTTATAGAGCGGCCTATAACTGCGAAAAGATGAAGCCTGAGTCTGTCAACAGGAAAGCCGCTGAGCTTATGGCAAACGGCAAGATTTCGGCAAGAATTAATGAGCTTAGGGCAGAAGCAAGGCATAATGCCGTTGTCACGGTTGAAGAGCACCTCCAGGAGCTTGCCAGGCTTCGCGACCTGGCCGTTGAGACCAGACAGTACGGAGCCGCCATCAAGGCCGAAACAGCGCGTGGCAAGGTCTCCGGTCTTTACGTGGACAGGCAGGAGAGCCGGGTGGACGCCAGGGTGGTCTACAGCTGGGAAAATGACTGATGAAGCGCATCGTGATTCCATACAAACCGCGGTACCCGGAAGCGCATACGGCTATCAGTAAGGCGCGATTCACTGTTCTGGTGGCCCATCGTCGTTTCGGGAAGACGGTGCTCTCGGTCAATCATCTGCTCCGTGCCGCTCTGACGAGCCGCATGGAGCGGCCGAGCTTCGCCTATATTGCGCCCTTTCGTAATCAGGCAAAGGCCGTAGCCTGGGATTACCTGAAGCACTACTCCAGCGTGGTAGAGGACAGGACCGTTAACGAGTCAGAGCTTTCTATCGAGTTCGGTAACGGCGCCAGAATTCGTATTTTCGGTGCTGACAATCCTGATGCGCTGCGAGGCCTGTATTTCGACGGTGTGGTCCTGGATGAGGTTGCCCAGATGCGCCACGAGGTGTGGGACGAAATTGTCCAGCCGGAACTGGCAGACCGCCAGGGCTGGGCCCTCTTCATCGGTACGCCCAAGGGCACCAACCTTTTTTCTGAGATATATGAACGCGCCCGTACGCGGCAGCGGCAGGGAGACACAGCCTGGTGCGCCCTCTGCTACAGGGTGGACGAAACGAATGCCATCCCGGCCGCTGAGGTTGAAAGGCTGCGGTCCGAGCTTTCCGAGTCCGCATGGAGGCAGGAGTTTCTGTGCGACTTCACGGCGTCCAGCGATGACGTGCTCATCACCATCGACATGGTGACAGAGGCCTGCGCACGCGAAGTGCACCCGGATACCAGTATCGGTATGCCGCTTGTCATGGGCGTGGACGTCGCACGGTTTGGCAACGACGCCAGTGTTATCTGCCTGCGGCGGGGGCTCGCGTGTCTGACGCCAATGATTTACCGCGGGCTCGACAATATGCAGCTGGCAGACAGGGTTGCCCTGGCTATCAGCGAAAACAGTCCTGCCTGTGTCTTCATTGATGCCGGGCAGGGGCAGGGTGTTATCGACCGGCTTATCCACATGGGATTTCCGGTGATTGAAGTCCCCTTCGGGGGCAAGCCTCTGAGCGAAAAGTTCATCAACAGGCGAACTGAAATGTGGTACGGCGTCCGCGAGTGGCTGAAGTCCGGCGGCATCCTTCCGCCTGACTGTACCCAGCTCAAGTCCGAGCTAACCATCCCCAGGTATTGGTATGACGCCGCAGGCCGTATCGTGCTGGAGCCCAAGGACCGGATTAAGGAGCGCCTTGGGGCGTCGCCCGACATCGCAGACGCTCTGGCTCTAACTTTTGCCGCTCCCATTGCCATAGATCAGTCAGCCGTACAGAGCGGAGGTTTCGCCCAGGGCTATGAGCCCATGGGGTTCGGAGGACATAATGCCAGTTACCTTTAACCCAGCCACCAGACAGGATCGCATTTCTGTTTTCTCCACCATGGAGATTGAGCGCACCCTGCGCTTCGTCATGTGGGGCTACGCTGCTCCGGCGCTGGGTGACTGGATGGACGCTACTGAGTCTCTGGAGATGTATATCGGCTCCGATGAACAGGGGTTCGCCATGGCAACATGGGCTTTTCCCCTGCAGGGGCGTGCACTTCCTGTGCATTTTGTTGGGGCGCGCCGGGTCTTTGCTTTGGCTGATGAGTACGCCCGCGCTATGTGCCGCATGTGGTTCGATACTCACCAGGAGGCGTCATGTCTCCTCGGCATCACGCCCAGGCCTTTTGGGCATGTGTTCAGGCACTCCCTGCACATAGGCTGGAAGAGGCATGGGGAGATTCCCTGTGCGTGCGTACTTGGAAGCGGCAGATGCGTATCAGCAGTCATCACGTCGCTGGACAGAGAATCCGGAGGTGAAGAGTAATGGGTGCAGGTGGCTTTGTGAGGAAGATTTTCGGCGGCGGAGGCGGCGGTGGAGGTGGTTCATCCTCCAATGCTCAGGCGGCTGCCGAGGCAGAGGCTGCCAGAAAAAGGGCAGAAGAAGAGAGAGCCCGACAGCAGGCAGAGCTGGAGCGCCAGCGGAAGCTCGCTGAGGAGGCCGCTGAAAGAGCCAGGCAGGCGAAGATATATGCGGATAAAGTCGAGCAGGTCCGTCTCTCCGCTGCAACTCAGGATTCCCCCACGAAGGATAGCGGCGCCTCCTCTATGGAGGAGAAACGCAAATACCGCAGAGGGAACGCTACCCGTCTCACGGGGAACCTGGGCACGGATGGCACCGTCACGACAGCTGCTGGCGCAAGGCTTGGCGGCACCGGAGGGAATCTGTAATGGGGGTAGGACTCGCAATAGGGGCAGGACTTCTTTTCGGAGGTCTGTCTTTCGCGTCTTCCATGATGCAGGCGAATGCCGCGGCCGAGGCCGCTGACAAGCAGGCCCGCATTGCACGTGAGCAGGCGGAAGCCGCCCGCCAGCAGGCTCAGGCCATGCAGCAGCAGGCAGATGCAACCCGTCAGCAGGCCGACAAACAGTCTCAGGCGGCACAGCAGCAGCTCGCCGAGACCCAGCGCTACAACAAGGAGATGGAGTCGGCGCAGTCCCAGCAGGAGGCCGAGGCGGCATACGTGCGTGATACAGAGCGCCGCAGGCTCGTTCAGAGGCAGGGAATCTCCGGTACTATTCTCACCAGCGGGCTGGGCGGGCTGAGTGACACGGGAAGCAGGACCCTCACATCGGGAGTGAAGCTCGGTGGCGGAGGTCTCAATGGCTGACCTTTCCTTTAAGGAGGCCCGGCAGCTATGCAGTCACGTCGAGGGGCTCCGCAATGAGCGCCTTGATGAATGGCGCGAGCTTTGCGCCCTTTTCCTGCCGCATCGTGGGCGCTTCAAGGGAGAAACTCCCGAGGGGCTGCGTGAGCGCAAACAGTACAACAACCACGCCACTGCAGCGCTCATCGAAGCAGCAGCCATGCTTACATCCTGCGCTACGCCAGAAGGGCTAACCTGGTTCGGCCACGATTACCTCGACCCGGCAATGCGCGAGATGTCAGGAGCACTGGAGTGGCTCAAGAACGTGGACGACATCATCAGGCTGGAGCTTAAACTGGGCGGATTTTACGAGGCTATTGACGCCTGCAATCAGGAGCTTCTCGGCGTGGGGTGCTGTCTTCTGTCGGTCATGCCCGGAAGAAGCAAGCCGCTGATTTACAGGTGTTGCACTGTTGGTACCTACGCAGTGGCAATTGACCGCGAACGCGAACTGGATTGTGTGGTTGAGCACGAATACTTCACGGCCCGGGAGCTGGTGGAGTCCTTTGGCGAGGCCCGCTGTTCCGAGGCGACGCGTAAGGCCGCCACTGAGACGCCGTATAAGATGATAGACGTCACACACATGACCTACGTCCGCAGGCAGGCTCCGATGGAGTCCATGGCCAGTACGGACATGCCAGTAGGTTCAGTCTGGTGGGAACCCGACGGCAGGGACTTTCTGGCCAGGAGTGGTTATGAATCGATGCCCTACTTTTTTACCGTCTGGCACGACGGCGGGCGTTCCATATACGGAACGGGGCCCGGTGACCTTGCCCGGTGCGACCAGCGGCAGGTGAACGCTCAGGAGCTCTACAAGTCCCTCGGTCTGGAGAAAATGATTGATCCGCCTCTCGCCATTCCAGGCAACATGGCCGGGAAGATTGACACCACGCCAGGAGCCCGCAATGTGGTGGCCTCCCTGCAGGGGACGCAGGCGGTCATGCCGCTGTACTCCGTGGATTTTTCCCGCGCCGTGCAGGCAGTACAGCAGGAGATCCAGATAGTGAGCGGCAGATTGGACGACATTTTGCTCCGCAATGTGTTTTCTGTCCCGCCCGATGAACTGCTGAAAGGGATGACGGCAACGGCCGTCGTCGCCCGCCGTCGTGCCGCTCTCCAGAAGATGGGACCGGCCATCAACCGCTACGAATCCCGCATCCTTTCCGGAGTCATTGAGCGCACCTATGGGGTGCTTGCCTCTATGGGGCTGATTCCGGAACCTCCGTTCCCGGAGGCCGCCAGCCCTCTTCAGATCTCCTACCAGTCTCCTCTTGCTGAGGGGCTGAAGCAGAGCGGTTCAGACTCTATTACGGCGTTTCTGCAGATAGCCCAGCCCATCATCCAGGCTGTTCCGGACTGCGCTGATAAAGTGGACTTCGACCAGGTGCTCGATATTTGCGCGAGGTCTCTCGCCGTAGATCCGTCCATCATCCGATCCGACGAAGACGTGGCGGCCATCAGGAAGCAGAAGGCTGAAGCCCAGCGTCAGCAGATGGAGCAGGAACGCCAGAGGCAGGAGATGCAGCAGGCTGCCCAGCTCGGCAGCGTGAAGACTGAAGGGACACTGGCCGGCGCTCTTATGGGCACCAATCCGGAGGCAGCAAATGCAGGATTCTAACGAGGCCAGGCAGGCAGTCCTCGACCTGCGGGAAGTTATCCTCACGCCTGCAGGATATCGTGTCTTCATACGTCTTCTGCATTCCTTCGGGTACGGCTCTCAGATGACCGTCTCTGAAGAAGCCGTCATCCTTCACAACCTTTCCAACAACATTCTCGCAGCGATACAGGAGGCCGATCCTCAGACGTGCATCGACATGATCGCGGAGCTCCGTGGAATCCTGCCGCTGGTATCGACAAATCAGGAGAAGACCAATGCCTAACGAAAACATCGACACATCCCCCGCCGCAGCTGCGAGTGCAGCCATCGCACAGACTCCTGCAGCCGCGGACCCCACTCCCGCGAATAGCACGGCTCCCGCCGCGGAGACCGATCCCTATACATCCATAGGAGCAGGGACTGGCCCCCAAGGAGCATCTCCGGAAAAGTGGCAGGATGCTCTTCCAGAGTCCATGCGTGAGGCGGCTGGCGGCTTCGCCAGTGCAGATGAGGCCGTGCAGGCCATGAAACGCGGGATGGACTACCATCCTGTAACCAGCGCAGAAGAAGTGGATCTGAAGTTCCCGGAAGGTATCTCCGTAGACGAGGAACAGAATCTCGCTTTCCGGGAGCTCTGCGTCAAAACGGGGCTCACCAGGGCACAGGCGCAGGCCCTTGCTGACTGGCAGATAGAGTCCGAGACAGCCATGATGAAGGCCCGGACCGAGTCAACTACAGAACAGCTCAAGAAGGAGTGGGGTGCTGACTACGTCCGCAGGGACGATCTTTCCCAGCGCGCCCTCCGCGCTCTCGATAAACGGGTCGGCGGACAGAACGAACTCACCAGCGCACTGGTCAACAGCGGTGCATGGAGTCTTGCTCCCGTACGCATGGCGTTCGCCGAACTTGGCGGGCTGATGTCAGAGGACTCTCTGTCTGGTGGCAGAGGCGCTGCCGCTCCGGACGTTCCTGAAAGTCCCGAATCTACATATTCCAGATTTTTTAATCGTGGATAGATAGGAGGAAAATCATGTCTATTCTCGCACAGACGCTCAAAGAGATCGCTATCGACAAGGCGAAAAAGCGTCCCGAACTTGTGGACTATCTCCTCGAGGAAACCCCTGTGCTCGCCAGGGCGAAGTGGATCCCCGCTTCTCACGGCCTCTGGAACGTCGAAGAGGTGCTGAAGGCCGTGGATGGACCCTCCTGGGTCGACCTCGGCGCACCGCTTCCCGCCATGCAGGCCCGCACCGGCCTCGAGCAGACCTACGTCTCCGTTCTTGGCGGCGAGGTCGAGGTCAGCAAGGACAAGGCTGACCAGTTCGGCGGCCCGTCCAAGTACTTCGCCCGCAGGGAACGCGCCATTATCCGCAAGGCCGGTATGGACACTGAGGCCGCCCTCTTCACGAAGCAGTGGCGTGCCGCCGCGCTCAAAAAGGGGACCAAAATATCCTGTGGAGGGACCACATCCAATGCCCAGTCCACTATCATGGTGGTCCGCATGAGCGACGAGCTTAATACGGGCATCTATGACCCGGCCTGTTTCTCCAGCGGGTATCTCGTGGACATCAGGCCGATTAACGGAGGTCAGGAGTACCATCTCCGTACACAGTCGGGCGTGCTCGGGTATGGCGTGTCCTACCGTGGCCGCTTTGGCTGGCAGCTGCTGGCTCCCGAGCGCACAGTTTGTGCCCTGGTCAACATCGAGGATGGCCATCTTCCCACGGAGATGCAGCTGCAGGAGGCTATCTCCAATGTACGCGGCAGCGCCGCCAGCACTATGATTATCGGTCATCCGCTGGTGCTCGGCAAAGTGTTCGGCAGCCTTAAGCTCGCCAAGCTGGAGTACAGCAACGGGGATACAGCTCTCAACCATGCCGTCACGTCGTACTACGACATCCCGATTTATGGCTCCTACAACCTGCCCAACGGCTCCGAAGCCGTTGTGTCCTAAAGGAGAAAGACAATGGCCTTTGATTACGCCCAGCCTATGAATCACTGGTATGACCAGTACTTCAGTAAAAATGCCGCTCTCGGCAGCACCATAACCTCTGATGCTCTCTGCTGCGGCGGAACTCAGGGCGGCGTCATCGTCGTCGTTGAGGCCGCCACGGGATGCACCATCTCCGGCTCCAATACTGTCAGCCTGACTTTTCAGCACAGCGATACCGCCGACGGCTCCTTTGCTGCCGTATCTCCGGCTGTCTCGGTTTCCGTTGGCGCCGGAATTTTTGCCGCAGGGGACGTGCTTATGCGGGCTATTGTGCCCGCCGGAGTGAAAGATTTCGTGAAGTGTGTCCTCACAGGAACGGCCACGGGCACCGTTAACGTGAGCCTCAACTATCTCGCAAGGTAGGGGGGCGGGTTGGGGCGTCCCGCCAAAACGCCCGCATGCGGTTTAAAGGGGGCGGAATGATAAACTCCCAGACAACAAAAAATCTGTACAGGGGCAATGGGAGCACCCTGTCGTACCCGGTGACCTATCCTTTTTACGAGGCAGAAAACCTGCTCGTGCTGGTGGCAGTCGGAGAGGTCGAGGAAACGCTCTCCCTGGGCGCAGACTACTCAGTTGCCATTAACACGGACGGATCGGGTGGCACTGTCACGTTTACGTCGGCGGAGCGTGTCCCTGCAGGGTGCACAATAGCTATCATGCTTAACATGGCACTCGTGCAGGAACTCGATCTCTCGGCGGTTTCACACATTGATACGGAGAGCCTTGAACAGGAACTCGACAAGCAGGTCCAGTATATCCAGCAGATGAGTGAAGGCCTTTCCCGCGCAGTTAAGACGAACGCCACGTCGGAGATTTCCCCGGACAGGCTCGTATCCAGCCTGTTCGCTGCCAGAGACGAGAGCGTGGCGGCGAAAAACGCAGCCGAGACTGCGCAGGCTTCAGCTGAAGCCGCACAAAATGCGACTGAGGCAGTTGAATCGTCGGTTCTGGAATCTGTCGCAACAGCTACAACCGCTGTTAACGACGCAGGCGCAGCTCAGATCGCTTCTGTGAACTCCGCCGGAGCTGCCCAGGTCAGCAGCATCCAGTCCGAAGGCGCAACCCAGGTAAACAGTGTTACATCAGCTGGCACAACCCAGAAAACGGAGATGCAGTCCCTTGTGAATGCGGCGTCCGGGTATGCAGAACTGGCGCACAGTTATGCCCAGCAGGCCTCTCCTGAAGGCGTTGTTCATATAACCGGTGATGAAACTATTACCGGCGCTAAGACGTTCACCGAGAAATTATTTCTGGCACCTAAAGAAGATGACCGATGGTTGCGAACATACATCTATGGCGCAGAAAATACGCTCAGCCTCAAAATTCAGAACCGGACAATAGATTCGATAACTGACTCTACTGGTTATCCAGCAAGAGGTTCACTTACATTAGAAGGGTATGACTCTGGTCAGGGCAGGTTTTCTCTCTTGGCTCAGAGTAAATATAATACTACTAATAAAAGGTACTATCAGTATCAGCTAGTAGGGACATCTGATGGAGCGTTAACGTGGACTGGCGGGGATTATTCCTCTTTAGGGAAAATAGAGATTGTCGATTCATCTAAAACCACACAAAGTTATGATTCCTCTCAGCTTTCTCAAGAGTATATACGCTATTCTAGCGGACTACAGTTGTGTTGGGGGATGATTAAATTAAATGGTGCGATATCGAGTTCAAATTTAAAGGTGACTTTCTTACAGCCTTTTTTATGCCAGCCCAGAGTTCTTTCCTGCTCAAATGCAAACAACGGAATTTCCACCGTCATAGTCGGTTGGGAAAATACAACTTATTTCACGATAGGATCCGCGAGTGGCGTATCCGCTAATGGGAATGTCACCTGGCTGGCTATCGGGCCTTGGAAATAGGGGAGGGGATATGACTTTTGAACTTTCGCAGATTTTTGAGGGCGAGTACCCGCCAGAAGCTGTCGAATGGTGCAACCAGAGGGGTAACTGCTACATCACAGAAATCGACGCCGCTGCTGACGGCACCCGCCGCTTCCGGATTGTGGCCATCCCGGAGCCTACTCCCGAGGAGCTGGCTGAGCAGGAGAGGCTTCGTAAACAGGCCGAGGCTGAAGCGGCCAGACTGCCCGACCTTGAGGAGGCGGTTGCGGAGCTGGGCGTGACTTCCGCCTCCGACAAAGAAGAATCGGACGCGGCCGCCCTCGACCTTGCCGCCTACGCGGCTGAGCTGGAGCAGCGAATTGCCAAACTGGAGGCGAAAAATGGCTAAGATTTATTATCGTATGATCAAGACCGGACGCATGACCATTGACGAGGTTCCCACCCGCTGGAGAGCGGCCGTGCAGGCTCTTCTCGATGCAGACGAGTAGGGAGGCGCTGTCATGCCGGGAATGAACCGCTCGACTATCATTAACTCGGCTCTCCGCAGGCTTGGCGGAGTTGATACCAATATCCCCACCGGCGGGACCAATCCTGCCAACTCCCAGGCTGAGGCCGCATATACTTCCGTGGTTCGCCGTGTACTTTCTGCCTATGACTGGGGATTTGCCACGAGATACAGGGAACTGGCTGAAGTGGCAGAACCGCCCCTATTTGGCTTCACTAAGGCTTATCAGCTTCCGTCCGACGCCGTGCGCCTCGTGAGTGTGCATGCCGGGATGCGGGATGAAGAGGGGGATACACATGTCTGGCTCCATCACCCGGAGCCTTCGCATGCGCGGTCAGGGCGCATTATATACTGCTCCGTTCCCCGACTCTTCGCTCAGGTGGTAGAGACCGGGCATGAGGAAGACGCGCACGAGCCCTTTCTCGACGCCTGCGCCTACGCCCTGGCCATAGAGATTGCGCCAGCTGTTGCACACGGAGGAATTGATGTGAAGTCTCTGGTGCAGCTGTACAGCATAGCATTGGAGCAGGCCATGACCTTTGATGCCGGAGAACAGAAGCCGGAGCAGATATCCCCTGTACACGAATCGAAAATGCTGCGCATGCGCTTTGGGCGCGGAGGCTTCTGATGCCGATACATATTCAGAATGTTCTCAACGGCGGGGAGATAGGGCCGATGTGCCGTGCCAGGGCCGACCAGCCGCGATACAGGAGCGGGTGTCAGACGCTTCAGAACTTCCTGCCTATGCCGCAGGGCGGCGTAACCCGCAGACCGGGACTCGTCTATCTGGGCGAGGCGAAAAGTGCTTCGTCGAGACTCATCCCCTTCGTTTTCTCTGAGACACAGGGGCGGATTCTTGAGTTCGGCGAGAAGACCATGCGGATATGGATGCCGAATGGCACGCAGGTGGCCACGTCTGACGGAGGGATCTTTTCCGTCGCAACGCCGTATGCGGCGGCGGATCTTGCCGACCTGCGCTTTGCACAGTCGGCTGACGTTATCTACTTCGCTCACAGGAAGTACCCTCCGCACAAGCTGAGCCGCTATGCCGACAACGACTGGCGGTGGACACAGCTTACTTTTGCCCCGTCCATCGGAGCACCAGTGAACCCTTCGGCTGCCATTGTTGGTACGGGGCTTGGAAATAACGCCAGCACGAGGACATATAAGTATGTCGTGACGGCGGTTGACGACGACACCGGACAGGAATCCGCAGCATCCTCAGCCGCCATCGCCACAGGTGAGTCCCTGACGTCGGCATATGGCGTGAGGATTTCGTGGACCGCTCCCGCGGGGGCCGTTGCCGAGTATCGGATTTACAAACTCAAGGGCGGCATTTACGGCTTTATTGGCAGAGCGAAGGGAACCACCTCATTTGAGGATTACAACATTATCCCCGACGATGGAGACACGCCTCCAACGTATAACACGCCTTTTAGCGGAGAAGGCAACTACCCCGGACTCGTTTTTTTCCATCAGGGACGGCTGGGATGGGCTTCTACCGATAACCAGCCCATGACTGTCTGGCTGTCCCGCTCGAACGAGCTGGAGTCGCTCGCCGAATCAGTCGTCCCCAAGTCTGATGATTCTATCGAAGTGACGCTGGCAGCTACGCAGGCAAATGCTTTTACGTGGCTGCTTCCGGACCGCACTGCGCTCTGTGTCGGCACGACGGGGAACGAGTGGACGCTGGAGCCGTCGGGAAGCGCCATCCTTACACCTGGCAACCCGGCATTCAACAAGCAGACATCGAACGGCGGTGAGTCCCTCCACCCGCTCTATGTTGGCGGTAGCGTCATCTATCTTCAGCGCGGATCCTCTGCGGTACGGGCGTTCGCTTACTCTTACAACGAAGACAAGTACGTGGGGCAGGACATCACTATCCTCTCCAGGCATATCCTGCAGGACGTGACTATTAAAGCATGGGCGTATCAGCAGGAGCCGTATTCCATCATCTGGGCAGTCATGAGCGATGGCACCATAGCGACGTGTACGGCCATGTTTGACCAGCAGGTCATAGGATGGGCGAGGCACAAAACTAATGGCAGGGTGCTGGATGTCGTGACGATACCCGGGGCCACCGATGACCAGATGTGGTTCCTCGTCGAACGCAGAGTTTGTGGGGTATGGCATACATTCGTTGAGAAACTGGCCCCGTTCTTTGACTCGGATGACCTCGGAGACGCCGTTTTCCTCGATTCCTCTCTGAGCTACTCGGGGGATCCCATTGACCACGTTACCGGGCTCATGCATCTCGCAGGGGAGACTGTTTCCGTGTTTGCCGACGGCGGTACCGTGGAGAACGTTACGGTCGGTACCGATGGTTCCTTCGATTTACACAAAGCTGCCGGTTCTATCACGGTGGGCCTGCCCTTCACGTCACTTATGATTCCATCCCGCCCTGAGCTGGATCTTCAGACGGGAAGCACGATGATGCACAACCGCAAGGTGTCAGAGCTGAGGCTCAGGGTCTACCGCTCGATGTCCTTCGAGATAGGTATTGATGAGGGCAGAACTTTTCCCGTCGTGGACCGCAATGTAGTGAGCGGAAAGTTTAAGACGTCGCCTTTCTGGATGGAGGGAGTCAGCGACCTCTCTTTCGTTCTTGCTGGAGCGTGGAGCGCTGACAGCGTACCGAGGTTTGAGGTGAGCACTCCTACTCCGCTTACCATCCTCGCGATACTGACCACCATGGATGTCAGCCCCAACGTGGGCAGATAGGAGGAGAGTATGGGGCTCAGCCCAATGGGAATGATGGGCGCCGGTATGGCTTTCGGGGCCTTGTCGGGTGGTCTTCAGTCCTACGTTGGAGGTGTGCAGCAGAATGCTGCCTTCACTGTGCAGAGCGCAAACGCGCAGCTCCAGGGCGCGCAGACAGAGATTGCTGCCGCCCAGGCGCTGGTTCAGGCCGAGGATGCACGCTATCAGGCGACCATGTCTGACGTACAGGCCCGGCAGACAGAGGCTGACAGGGACGTTGCCAGAGTCAATTATACGGTTCAGCTCTCGCAGATTGCAAAAGCGAGGGCTGCGCAGAGCACGAAGTACAGGACGGCGCAGGCCGACACCAGGGCACGCATGGGAGCCGCCAATGTGGACTCCTCCAGCGGGAGTGCCCTTTCCGTACTCACGGGCAACGCAGCGCAGTACGGGGCGGCCATGGCAGAGAGCTCCGTTCAGAGAGCGCTTGCTGACTATGGCTACGGACTCACAGATACGAAACTCAAAACTCAGGCCCTTATGCAGAGGAACCAGGCGGACTATCTGCGTAAAACGGGGTCCTTCTATGACAGGACCTATGGCTACACGATGAGGCAGGCTGGCTACTACTATCAGATGTCCGGGCTGTATAGCAGCATGAAGACAGGTACCGCTGGGCTTATCCTGAATGCTCTGGGGGCGGCGGGTATGGGAGCCGTGCAGGGAGGCATTATGTCTGGCGGCCTCAACGCTCTTTCCGGAGGCAGCGCCGCTGCAGGCGCGGCCAAATCCGGGACCATTGTCAAAAACGTCCCGGCGAAAGCAGGTACGGGGGCAGCGGCATCCGGATTGGGGACTTCCCGTATTAGTGGCATCGCCAACAGCATTCTCGCGGCATACAGGAGATAGGATATAATGAAAAACAACATGGGTGGCGCCACGCAGTACATGAATGACACGGGCCTGAATCCCGTCAGCGCCCCATCCAGCCAGACGGGTGCTCCCGGTCCGGCCAGCGTGTCTTCGTCGGGAGGAGTGAGTGGAGCGGGCAATGCGTCAGCCCCCCTGTTCGCCTCAGCGCTGGGGAATCTCCAAAGACTGGAACGCTTCGGGACGACGGTCATTGCCGCCATCGACAGGCAGAGACAGCAGGACGAGGATGCAGAAATCGTGAGCCGCATCGCCGGCATCCAGCGACAGTCCCTGGAGTATCAGACCCAGTACAGGCAGGATCACCAGGGACAGTCAGCTCTCTCTGCAGGCAGGGATTATGCCTCTCACGTAGACGGACTTTTTGACTCCCTCGCCAGGGAAGATAAATGGAAAGGCAACCGCCGCGTGCAGGATGCCCTGCGTGCCAAGAAGGCCGAGTACGGGGCGGTAGCTTTCGCCCGCGGCTCCATATATGCCGACCAGCAGAGACAGGCCTGGTACGAGGACCAGCGCAAGGTGGCCGAGCAGGGCTTTTCCGCTGCCGTGGCCAGTGGTGACGGGACTACGTCCCAGCAGGCGAGGGATAACTGCGTAGCCCTGTGGCGTATCCAGAACCCAGGGCGGGACAGCAGTGCGTATGAGTTTGAACTGGAGAACAAGGGAGCACGCGGAGCTCTCGACCTTATGGTGGCCCGGGGAGACGGCATCGCGCTTAATGGTGCTATATCCAGATTCCAGCCATATCTCTCCGCGACCGAACTCGCCAGGTACAAGGGGACTGCCGACGCTCTGCTGGAGAACCAGATTGCCGGACGTATGTCTGCAGGGGATTATGAGGGAGCTGCAGCGCTTGGGCGTCAGGCGCTCGGTGGGACCGGTCTTCAGGGGGCCAGGTCCATGACAGGCTATGGCGTTCTTGCCAAAAAGTATGAAAGCGGCAACGAGGGCGTCGGCCACGTGTCGCAGGGGTTACAGGCGACAGATGGCAATGATTTTGGTTCCTGGTCTTTCATTACAAAGGGCGGGGCTAAATCCTCGGGGGCTGAATTCCTGCGCTGGTGCGCAGGGCAGGGCGAATTTGGGTCCAGGGTGGCATCGACATTCGACGGAATATTCAACGGCAAGTGGGACAATATCGACAGGACCGATTTGTGGGCGAAAGGCGGTGCTGCGCGTCAGGCCTGGAAGAAGCTGGCAGGAGAGAACCCTGAGGCTCTGGAACGTCTCGAAGATGCATTCGTCAGCAGACGGTTCAACGCCGTCATTGATAAGCTCAACCCTCAGGCCAGGGATGCAATCCGCTCGAACCCGGCTCTCATGGAGATGGCCATTTCCACTATCAACCAGCACAAAAGCGCCATCAATATCCTCAACTCCTGCTATGACGCGGATCCGGAGGCCTACGGTCGTAAGGTGTACGCCATGCGCAGTGACCCCAAACGGTTTGCCGCAACCGGAGACCCGCATATTGGCGAGAGACGCTTCTCCCGTGAGCTTCCTGATTTTCTCGGCATGCTCCATAGTGGCGGCGTCGGCGGCGGCCCCATCGTCACCAGCGATGTCTCCCGCAAAAACATTGAGGCCCGTCTGAACAACGAGCTTCCCGGCATGCGTATTCTCAAGGATACCGAAGGAATCACAAGCATTGAGGACCGTGAGGTGGCGGCTCTGGAGGCAGTCTCTCAGCTTCCTTTCGGCCAGCGGGACCAGGCGCAGACCATCGTCACGAGAGAGCTGAACTTTATGAAGGCCCAACGGGCGGCCGGGGAGGCTAAGGCGATGGCTGATTTCTGTTCCCTTGCCGCCTCTCAGCAATGGAGCCCGGTAGAAATTGGCCGTCAGATAGACGCTATGGCGTCAAGCGGCAAATACCGGACCGAATTTATCAACAGGCTCCGCTCTCTGGAGCAGAGTAACAGCAGGGAAGAAACTTCCCAGCAGAAGAAGAACGCCCTCTCTCTGATGGCGTCCGTAGATGAGAACCTCGCTGCAGGCGGAGAATCCGTGAACTACGACACTACGGATATAGACAAAGCCTTTGCCAGTGGGGATATCACCTTCACCCAGCGGAACAATATCATCGAGTACGCCAGAAACGGCGGAGCAAGAAAGAACGTCACAGTCGAGAACGTACAGGATATCTACCGCAGGCTCACCGGAGACAGAAAAGCGGAGCTTCCTCCTGAGCTCTTCTCTCAGGTGTATGACAGACTCAGGAAGGTACAAACCACCGGTAAACCCATCGACAACGAGGCCATCAGCCGCGTTGTGTCAGAGCTTCTGACCCCGGTTCAGTACGAACGCAGGTTCTGGTGGGATGGAGAGGAACCGGCTTACGAGGCAAATGCAAAAGGACACAGGGTAGTCGGTATGACCGTCCCTGCATACAGGCTTCCCGCCATCAAAGCCCAGATGAAGCAGAAAGGGTACAGCGACGCACAGATAGCGGACGAGGCGCTGGTAAGGCAGTTTTACGCCGCGTATATGCAGCAGAGGAGCAGATAGATGTACGAAGCAGAATTTCCGGTTCCCGAGGGAGCCCCTGCAGCCGCACAGACAGAAGATACGGGAGACGCTTCCCGTTTCATGGCCGGCAGCCTTCCTCTTGATGGTGCCGGCCCCATGGGCATTATCTATGACAGGGAGCAGGAGCTGTATGCCGCAGTCCCGGCGCTGGACGATAACGGCCCCATATCCACAGAACGTCAGACCGCGAATTATATGTCCGGGAAGAAGGCGTATGCCTTTTTCGACTCCGAGGAGGACGCCAGGGCGTGGAGAACCCAGCACACTACGCCTGAGGCTGTCAGCGCCGCGCGCAGGCAGCTCCGTTCCCAGATGCTCCTGTCCAGGGGAATCATGCCCGAACAGATTGCCAGGGATAAGGCCGTGGCCTCCCGCCTCGGCATATCGTTTGACCTCTACCGGTACAACCGAGATGAGCTGGACGACGAAGATGCCGCCCGCACCATTGAGCGGTATGACGGTCTGACGGGGTATGCTGCCACCAGCCCACTCGCGGCTGCATATGTACGCAGCGATCATGCGGCTCTTGCCTCTGTCGAGGAGCTCATAAAAAGGAGCGGCCTGGACGGAGAAATCCGTGAGTTCAGAGAACCAGGCCTCATGCACTCCTATGACCTGGGCACGAAGCAGGCAGAGCTCGCCAGGCTGGGCAATGCATATGCAGCAGGCACCGCCACGCTGGAGGATATCGACAAGGTCAAAGCCCAGATAGCCGATCTCAGCCGCATGCCATCCACGAAATTATTCATGGAAAAACCCGGGAGTGGCAGCGACATTATTGCTGAGGCCGGTAACTGGCTTGCGGATACGTTTTCCTTTTCCAAATTTATGGAGCAGGTGCCCACTTCCGTAGGCGCACAGGCCGCGTCTGCAGCTGAAGGCCTTGGCATGACGCTGTCCCTTGCCGCTGCCGGAGCAAAAGCAGGAGCCGCCGCAGGGACTGTTGCAGCCCCTGGTCTGGGAACAGGCGTAGGTGCTGCTGTTGGCGGTATCACCGCGGGAGCTGCCGGCCTCGCCACTTACATGGTCAGGTCCGGGCAGCGCACGTACGAACTTGAACGCGGAAGTCAGATTGCATCGATGCTGGAAGAGAAGGATGCCGACGGCAACCCTCTTCCCAGGGATGTTGTTGTAGCCGCGGCATCGCTTTACGCCGCCATTTCCACAGGCGTTGAACTTGGAAGTGATGCTGTCTTCGCCAGAGTGCTTGGTCCGCTGGCCGGGAAGCTGGCAGGGTCCGCAGGAGCGAAACAGACTGCGCGTGCAGCCATCATGCGTGCTGCCAGGGACAAGAATCTGCAGGGGGCTCTTGTCGATGCCGGCAGGCGCATGGGCGGGCTGACCGTTACGGAAGGCAGTGAAGAGGCTATACAGGAAGGGGCCGCAATCATCACCGAACAGGCCGCCAAAGCGTACGCCAATGTCAGCCGTGGACAGAATTTCGACATGACTCCTGATCCGGCCAAGACCAGGGAACGCCTCTCTGATGCCTTCTGGGGCGGCGCCGCAGGTGGTTTCTGGATGGGCGGCGGTCCTGTCATCGCCATGTCGGCACTCAATATCGAGGCCGCGCATGCCGCCCGTAAATTCGCTGACAGGCAGGTGGCCATTCACGAGCGCGTCATGCAGACGCAGATGCGTTCCCTTGACGCAGGTGCCACCATGTCGGCGCTGGAGCACATGGGCCCGGAGATGTCTGAGAATATGGTCATCCCTCTGGACGCAGCCGTTGCTCTCCATCAGGAGGGCACGGATATCCTCACCCCGCTTGGACTTTCTCTGGAGACGGCTCAGGACGGTGCCGCCAAAGGTATGTCCATTACGGTTCCGCTGTCGGCCATGCATGCCACACTGGATTCCCAACAGTTCAGGAGTGCGGCCGAAATAATGCACCGGGGCGACGAGGCTGCCAGCGCATCTGATGCCAGCTTTTCCGCGCAGGATTTCAGTGAGGCGCTGGCGCAGGCTGCTTCCGATATGGACGCTATGGCCGCCGAGAGGGAAGGCGTGGCTCATCTTTCCCCGGAACAGATATCCGGCCTCGATGCAGTGCACGCGGAGATGCGTAATCAGCTCATTGAGGCTATCGGGTCTCAACCCAATCTGAAGGCGCAGGCCGAGGCCAGCGGCGGCGTGCAGCAGTATGCTGACGCACTCCTGGAGACGTGGCGCAGGTGGGCTCTTCAGATGAGCCGCCGTACGGGAGAAAATCCCGCCGATATCTATCGGAGGATAGCCTTCTCTGGCGGCCAGCAGATGGCCCGGTCCAACCCCGCCGCCAAAGGCACGGCCAGCGTGCAGAGCGTTACCACCGGAACCGGGTTGTCCGGAGAGAAACCGGCGCAGGACAAAGAGCTCACCAATTCCGGAAGTGTCTCATCTATGGGCAGGAATATGGTGAACGCGCTGCGGCAGGCGTCCAAGCCAGATCTAACCGAGAGGTTTGGCTACATGCCTGCCATCCAATTGAACACGTCAGACTACTTCGGTGAAGGCAAGCAGTTCTCAGCAATCCCAGAAGGCGAACTCACCAAGGAAAAGATGGCTGCCTGGCGTTCTGAGGCTAAGGCATGGGCCAAGGAAAACCTCGGCTCTGATAATGCAGAGACCAACGAAGAGACAGGATGGAATATAATTTACAACCATAAAAGCGTGAAGGATACGCTCTCTCATGGACTTGAACCAGAGCTCATAAAGAGCATACCGGCAATTCCAGAGATCATCAGAACAGGTATGTATCTCGACTCTATCGAGAAGAATCCTGGGCTCATGTCTCATTTCTTCGCGAACAAGATAACCATCGATAAGAAGGAATATGTCGTCGGTTTTGTCGTTCGTGAAGATGGAAACGGTAACAGGTTTTACGATCACGAATTGACTAAAATAATTAATCCCGACTGGCTCGTACCGGGAAAACAGCATGAAGCTGCAGAACTCCGGACCAATCGGGATACCGCCAGAAATACTGGCGTTGTAATAGAGATACTACGGGACAGGCTTGGCGTCAACGATGGCACGGCACAGGTTCTGTTTCAGAAGCAGTCTCCGACGCTCAACGCCGTAGGGGACGTGGAAAAGGTTATTAACGGCCAGGTGCGCTTCAACGAGGGCGAAGGCAACTACGTTGTAGAGCTCTTCAAAACGGCCAACCTGTCCACGCTGGCCCACGAGATGGGGCACATCTACTTTCTCGAGATGCAGAGGGCCGTGGAGAATGGCCTTGCCGACGAGTCGATGCAGAAAGACTACGGGAAGCTGTGCGCCTATGTCGGAGCCAAACCCGGTACCCGCTGGACTGTCGGGCAGAATGAGAAACTGGCCCGTGCCTGGGAGACCTATCTGCGTGAGGGCAGAGCACCCAGTTCCGTACTGGAAGAGGCGTTTGTCAGGTTCCGCCAGTGGCTCACGAAGATCTACCGTGAGCTCTCCATGCTCAATGTTGAGCTGAACGATGAGGTGCGGGGAGTGTTCGACAGGATGCTGGCCACTGACGCAGAAATCGAGGAGGCCACCATCCAGCACGGCCTTGTGGATCTGACCACCGGCGAACTCGACGCTCTGGGCGTGACGAAGCCCCAGCAGGAAGTCACACGCAGGGTCATTCAGACAGCCAAAGCCATAGCCGCACAGCGGCTGCAGGAGAAGAGGGAATACGAGCGTACCCAGCGTATGGCCGATTACCGCAGGCAGGCAGCCAAAGAGGTGAATGCGCTTCCGTCTTCGCAGGCTAAAGCGGCTATGCGCAGGACTCCTCTCAACAAGAACGCCCTTATCGCTGCCGTAGGTGAGGAAGCCACCCGTGAACTTATGGCCAAAGGTGTCGGTCTGGTCAGCGAGAAGGGGGAAGCCGATCCGACCATTCTTGCTGCCCGGCAGGGCTATGCCAGTGCCGAAGATATGGTTTCCGACATTATCAGCAGCAGGACGAAAAAAGAGGCTGTCGAGGAAATCGCCCGGGCAATGGAGGCGAAGTACGAGGCTCAGTATCAGGCCATCGACGAGGTTGTGGCGACGGAGGGCGTTCACGCCCATCTCGCCGCAGTTGGCAGCGCTCTGGCCAGAGTAGCCGGACGCGCCTATGTCCAGCAACAGGCCATTGCATCCATCGCCGCTGAGACGCTTGCCGCCATGAATATGTCTGACGTTATGCGGCCTGCGTCCTTTCGGGCGAACATGCGCAACGTTCTCTGTTCAGAGCGCAGGGCCATTGCTTCGGGAGATTACACTGCGGCCATCGAGGCCAATACCAGGGCCCGTATTCAGCTGGAACTCGCACGTCAGTCCCGCGAACTGACTGAGACACGGGACAGGCTGGAGCGTCAGATTAAGCGTTTCTATGGCTCCAGGAGCGCCCCGGAACGTTCCAAAGCGTTCCTCTTCGCTCTGGCGTCCCGTCACGATTTTGGCCCGACGCTGGCCGCCGCTGAGAAGTATTCCATCGAGGACCTCAACGAGTGGCAGGAGGAACTGAAGAAAAACGGGTTTGAGCTCCTTCTTGATCCGGAAGTCATGTCGACGGACACCCCATGGACGGCCATGACAGCTGCCCAGTTTTCTGAGCTGACCGACGCCATCAGGCAGATTATTACGGTTGAGCGCAACCAGCGCAAACTTCTGACGTCCGAACGCAAGGAAGGTCTGAAGGAGATGTGCGAACAGCTGGCGGCTTCCATCACGGCTCATGGCAGGCCTCAGTTCCAGAAAACCGTTGAGGAAGAGGCCCGCATCGTCTCCGCGCTGAAACATGCCCACGCAAGCCAGACCAAGATCGAGGAGCTGTGTCTCCAGATGGACGGCGGAAAGCTGGGACTGGCATGGGAACTCATCTATCGCCCCATCGCGAAGGCTGATGAAGCCCAGGCTCTCAAACTCAGGGAAGTTCGAGAGTACCTCAGGGAGAATATCTTCGGCCTGTACACGGCGAAGGAACTCTCCGTCATGGGCCTGAAGAAGAAACTGGTGCCGTCCATCGGCGAGTCTCTCACGAAAGAGAACCGCATTGCCGTGGCTCTCAATCTCGGCAATGCCGTAAATAAGGAGCGTATCATGACCGGGCACAAGTGGACGGAGGCGCAGATAGCCGAAATCGTGTCCGAACTGGACGAACGCGACTGGAAGTTCGTTGAAGCCGTGTGGAGGTACTTCGAAACGTTCCGGCCCGAGTCTTTCAGGGTTCAGGAAGAGATCACCGGCGTGCGCCCCAGAGCTGTTGAGGCAGCTCCGTTCCAGGTGACAACCGCGGACGGCAAAACTCTGACACTCTCCGGCGGCTATTACCCCATCAGCTACAACTCATCCAAGTCCTTCAAGCAGTTTGCCCGGGACCAGAAGGAGATGGATCAGGAGCTGTTCGGAGGCAGAAACTACGGAACCGCCCAGACGAAGCACGGACATCTCAAAGAACGCAGTGAAGGCGGCAATAACTCACCGCTCCTCCTGAAGCTTTCTGTCATTCCGGATCATCTCTACAATACGGTCCACGATATTTCCTTCCGTAAGGCCCTCATCGACGTGGCCCGCGTTGTCTGCAACGGGGACGTGCGCTCGGCTATCGAGAACTACGCAGGGAAGGAGTACTACCGTCAGCTCATGCCGTGGCTGAAGGAATGTGCCCAGGAGAGGCAGGAACCGATGTCCCTGTTAAACGTCTGTTTGGGATGGGCTAGATCCGCAGCGTCTATCGCGGTTATGGGATTCAAGGCTACCACCATCGCGACCCAGGTCGTCGGCATTACACAGACTATCGACGTTATCGGAGCAAAGTGGACCATGGCCGGGCTTCGAAAAGTCTACGGCAATCCTTTCCGTCTCGACAGCCTGTGGGAGGAGACTGTGGCCCGCAGCGCCTTTATGGCGACCCGCGTGGAGAGTTACGACCGTGAAATACGCGATATGGCCAAGAGCCTCCATGTGGGAACGGTCCGCAACTGGGTCAATATCATCAGGCAGAAGGCGTTTGTTCCAATGGGGATTGTCCAGCTCGGAGTTGACCTGCCCACGTGGTGGGGCGCCTACGAGAAGGGCGTCAGGGATTTTCATGGAGACACGGTGCGCGCCGCGGAGTACGCCGACTCCTGCGTTAGGCAGTCCCAGGGCTCTGGCTCTATGAAGGATCTATCCTCTATCCAGCGGGGTAACGAACTGAAGAAGCTGTTCACGATGTTCTATTCGTACTTCAACACGCTCTACAATCTTGGAGCTAGGCACATCCGTGAGCTCCGCGATGATTTTACCCCGGCTGGAATTTTCCGTGCAGCCAACTCTGCGCTCCTGCTGTGGTTCATTCCCTGCGTATTCTCCGAGTTCTTAGCGGGGAGGGGGCCTGATGATGACGAGGACTGGCGTATCTGGGCGGCACGCCTGGAACTGACCTATCCGTTCCAGAGTATCGTGGGCGTGCGTGATATCGTGAATGGTATTGCCTCGGCATACGGCTATCAGATGTCCCCTGCCGCCGCAGCACCCGAGAGTATCGTGGCGTTTGGGCGCTCTGTCATAAAGGCGCTGGAAGACGAGGAGCCCGGGGCGATGGTGAAGCCTGCCATCAAAGCCACCGGCTACCTCTTCAGCCTGCCCGTCGGGCAGCCGCTCATCACCTGCGGCAATCTGTGGGACTATGTCACAAATCCCCGCTCCGAGCTCTACGTCCGGGACCTGTTCTTTGAGAAACCAAAGAGCAGGAAAAAGAGAGAAAAATCCTATTAAACGAGGAGTAGGTTGATGAAAAAATTTAGGAAGAAACCTGTTGAGATAGAGGCTGTTCAGTTTACTGGCGACAATGCCGGTGAAGTCTTGGGATTCATCGGTAACGCCAGAGGAGCGTACGCTCTCGGTGACAGTATCGTTATCAGGACGCTTGAAGGAGACCATAAGGCTAGCCTTAACGACTGGATTATCAAAGGAACGGCCGGCGAATTCTACCCCTGCAAGCCTGATATTTTCGCAGAGATATATGAAGAATGCTAGTTAACTTGTAAAAAATATGCCGGAGCAAAGTAATTGCTCCGGCACTGTACGGCGGCCCCCCCTGCACCATTCCTTGGTGCAGAAAGTGTTATTAAACTGTTGATTTTATTAAAAAGATTCTCCTAACCTGCCGCGGCGTATGCCGGGCGTGGCCGCGTAGACCATGACACTGAGATCGTGACGGTTCGGGGAAACGCCTGTGGCGGAGCCGTCGGCGCGCTCTTCCTGATCCGTGGAGAGGCGCATGAAGACCTTTTCATGGCTGCAGAGCGTCTCGCCGTAAAAACCGGAAATGGTGCCGACAGGACCCGTGCGCACGCTGCCGTCCGGATTGCGGAGGGGCTTTCCGCCCACCATGACGGGGCCTTCCTGTGGCCTGCCGGTCTGTTTGTCCAGGACAGGGACGCGCTCGTAGCGGAGCATCCGCACGGCGAGCGCCGCGTTCCGGGGAACGTCACCGTCAAGACCCGCGCTGCCGTTCCCGGGAGCGCTGCCGGATAGGGGAATGTCGATGCGGCTTGGCATAATATGCCTCCTAAAAAATATCTGGCGTTCCGCGTTTTACGCGGGGCAGGGTGGTGCCGAGTCTGTTTCTGAGTCCCGAGATCACCCTGTCCGTGGGATCCGAGACACGGATGCCGCTTCGTGAGGCGCTGACGGCGACCATGCCGCCGCTCAGCTTTGCCGCAGCGCGGGAAAGCGCGCCCAGTCCGTTGTCCACGGCGGTTTCAGCGTTTGTGACGGCGTAATCGCAGGCGTAATCAAGCGCCTCCCGGGCCGCGTCGTTCATGGTTCTGCGCAGTGCCGCCTCCACGGCTGACCAGTCGATGCTGATGCCGGCGAGGGAGCCTATCCTCATCTGGTAGGCCCTGCGGATGAACTCCGCGCACTGCTCCGCCGCGTCGGCTGACTCTGTGTGAATGAGGGAGCCGCTGCCCCCGGTCAGAAGGCGCACGCGGGCGGCGTGCCGCTCCTGGGGGGTGGAAAAGGAACCGGCAGGCCCGCAGTCAGCCGCCGCCATGGCAGAATCCGTGTCTGTCAGGAGCAGGGGCAGAACCAGGAGAAGGACAGCCGCCGGAGCGGAACGCGGAACAATGGAACAGAAGAGAGTGTGCATGCCTGTTCCTCCTGAAGCGTGTTTATTGAAAAACGATTATAATGTCAAAAACTTTTTAAAAATATATAAAAACGCCTGCGCGGACGGGGAATCCGTCCCGGAGCCGGGCCTTTTCCCTGCCCTGTTCCGGTTCAGGGAAGATAGGTAAAAAGGGACGCCGCCTTGCCAGAAGAGAAAAAACCACGTATATTTCCGGAGTATTGCGTCACGGGCGTCAGACGCTGTGACGCGTTTTTCTTCCCCCTGTGAGAAGCGGCCCTGCCTCAGGCAGCGTTTCTCTTCCGCGTCTTTCTCCGAGGTTTATCCGGTATGCGTGACAGTGTTCTTCTCCTTTCGGCCTCTCCCCATAAAAACGGAACAACGTCCCGGATTTCGGCTCTGATTGAGGATGGGTGCAGGAGGGCCGGATTCAGGACGGCCGTGCTCGATTTCTCGGGGATGAACTTCCTCGGGTGCACGCACTGCGGCACCTGCAGCCAGCGTCTCCGTCACTGCCCGCTTGAGGGAAAGGATGACTGCAGCGAGACTTTCGCCACCATCATTGGCTCGCGGTATCTTGTTATCGTGAGCCCCATCTATAATTATGGCCTGCCCGCACAGTTCAAGGCGCTTGTTGACCGCACGCAGTATTTCTATTCGTCAGGAATCAAGCCCCGCATCGCCCCCCGTGCCGCAGTGCTCCTCCTGGCGGGCCGGACAAAGGGGGAGAAACTCTTCGAGGGGGCGCGGCTCACTCTGCACTGTTTCTTCCACACCATGGGCATCGAACAGGTCGCCCTGAAGACTCTGAGAGGGCTGGAATCCCCCCAGGATCTGAGCGATGAGCTGCGCCTTGAGCTCAGGAAGTGGGGGGCCGGGCTTTTTACTCCCGGGCAGACTGTTGTCACGGCCGGTCCTGCCAGAAGCACCGCCGGCCTGGTTCCGCGCTCCTGACCGTTTTCTCCCGCGCCCCGGAATCCTTCTTTGTCCGCCTTCCGCCGGCCGCCCCCCATGCTTCCGTGCCCCGGCGCTGTTTCTGTCTTCCGCGCGGAGTTCCCCGTTTCTGCCCTGCGGCCGGAATCTGCCTGATCCTCTCTGCCGCCTGACTCCGGAAAGAGAAAAGGGTCTTCACAAAAGGAAAAGAACAAAATACCCTGCGCCCGGTAAATTTTTCAGGGAGGGTACCATGAAGAAAGTTCTGATTATTTCCACGAGTCCGAGGAAGAACGGCAATTCCGATCTGCTGGCCCAGGCCTTTGCCGGGGGCGCGAAGGAAGCTGGCCATGATGTCGCATTCGTGGCTTTCAGGGAGAAGAACATCCAGTACTGCCGCGGCTGCCTCGCCTGCCAGAAGACGTTCAGGTGTGTCATAAAGGACGACATGGCCGCCATTCTCGAAAACATGCAGAAGGCCGATGTGGTCTGCTTCGCCACTCCTGTCTATTATTACGCCTGCTGCGGCCAGCTGAAGACCTTCCTCGACCGCTGCAACCCGCTTTCCCCCAGGAATACGCTTTCCGCGATGTCTATCTCCTGGCCTCCTGCGCCGACACCGATCCGTCTGCCATTGACGGCACGGTGTCCGATGTGAAGGGCTGGGTGCGCTGCTTCGAAAAGTCCTCCTACCGCGGTTCCGTTCTGGCAGCGGGTACGGAGAAGCCCGGCGACGTCAGAAAGACGCCCGCCGTTCTCGACGAAGCCAGAAATCTCGGCAGAAATCTCTAACCGGACGGCCCCTCTGGAACGCCCAGACGGGGCCTTTTCTGATCGCGCCGGCCGGTTTGGGTCGGCGGGGAAGAAAGAACGATGAAGGAACAAGAAAAATCCGGCGTGGAAATCCGTGAATTTCCGGTTCCCGGTTCGGTGAGTCCGCAGCTGGCCGCGCTTATGCGCCGCAAACCCTATGCCTGGTGGAACACGCACCTCTCCTCAAAGGAGGAATGGAAGGCATGGGCCGGGGAGCTTTCCTCCCGAAACGGTGCCCTGCTTCCGGCTCTCTGCCGCAGAATGCGCGTGCGGTGCGAAGAAGGGCATATGGGAGGCGTGCACGTTTACCGGCTGATCCCGGAGGAGGAGAGTCCGGCGGGAAAAGGCAGGATGCTCCTGCACTTCCACTCGGGCGGCTTTCTCATCAACACAGGAGACGCGGCGCCGCTCGAGGCTGTCATGATGTGCGGCATCACGGGCATGCGGGCGGTCTCGGTGGATTACAGAAGCCTGCCCGATTACGCCTATCCCGCGCCCATGGAAGATGCCGTGAACGTCTACCGGGAGCTTCTGGAGAGCTTTGCTCCCGGATGTGTCGGCGTTTTCGGGAGTTCGAGCGGCGGTGCCCTTACGCTGGAGCTTGTTCTGCACGCGCGTCTGGCCGGACTTCCCCAGCCTGGCGCCCTGGCAGCCGGCACGCCCTGCACGGATTTCACGCCCACAGGGGACTCTTTCGCGACCAACGAGGGAGTGGACAATGTTCTCGTGAGTTACTCGGGGTGGCTCACTGACGCTGTGCGGATGTTCGCGGCGGGCCACGATCTGACGGATCCCCTGATTTCTCCCATCCGCGCCGACGTTTCCGGTTTCCCGCCGGTCATGCTTACCTGCGGCACCCGGGATCTTTTCCTCAGCAGCACGGTGCGCATGCACCGGAAGCTCAGGGAGGCCGGCGTTCCCGCGGACCTCGTGGTCATCGAGGGCGCGTCGCACATGCAGTACGCCATGCTCCCCGACGCCCCGGAAACAGCGTACCATTTCAGGGAGCTCGGACGCTTCTTCGATACTTACCTCGGCCGCTGACACGGACCTGGCGGCATCCCGGAAGAACGGCATCCGTGCCCCGCGTGAAAGGAGTCAGTCAGGCTGGCGGTCAGCGCCGCGGCGGGATCTTTCCCTGCAGGAAGCTGTTTTCTTCTTCCGGCGCCCTGGCTTTCTCCCGGGCTCCGGAGTCGGCATGTTCCGTAGCAGCCTGGGCCTCCTGATATTCCGGCCCGGCAGCGGGATCCTCCTCCGTGTCCCCGTGCCAGGCGGTCTGGCGCCTGCCCTGATCCATCTGCGTTTCGGGGAAGGGAGGATGCCTGAGCTGCGTCCGGGGGGCTGCGTCCGGGAGGATCGCGCCCAGGGCGCCGGCCGCGGCGGCACCGGGAGCGAGCACAGCGGCGCCGCGCTGCATGGATCCGGCGGCGAGCCGCACTGTCTCCCCTGCGCCGGAATCGCCGAGAGGCGCGATAAGCTGGCCGGCCCAGCGGATGATGCGGTCCGGCATGACGGTGACCAGGGTGAAGAGTTTCCAGGTCCCGATGCCCACCACGGAGCCGAGGAGGACGAGTGTGCTTACCGCCGCGGTGACGCCCCATCCGCTGAGGCCGAAGGCGTTATCCCGGAAAGCCTCGTCCTGGGCGTCGAAGAAGGGCATGAGGAGGGAACTCACGAGGTAGCCCGATACGCTCAGGATTATCATGCACAGGAAGAAGGCCAGGACGAGGAGCATGGGCCGGAGCAGAACCGAGAGCATGAGGGCGTAGCCGGAGCGCGCGCTCGCCCCGGCGAATCCGTCACCCTCCGGCATGCAGTGGCCCACAAGCCAGACGGGGCAGGCAGCCACGGCTTCGAGGGTGAGCACCACCCAGCCGATGACAGCGGTGAACCACGCCACGAAAGGCAGCATGGGCACCATGTAGGCGTAGAACCAGCACACGGCCCATATGGGAGCGGCGATGCAGACTGCGATTTTGCCTGCCGACTCCACGAAGGAAGGCAGGGCCTTCGAGGTGAGAAAGTTCCCGGCGAAGGGGATGCGCGACACGCCTTCCCTGATGGCGAGATAGGTGACGAAGGCGTTCTCGCAGGCATTCATGACGCGGCGGGAAAGACGCACCGTGCTGAAGATGATGTCCCCGCCGTCGATGATGCGCCCGAGGGCCAGGGCGCCCGCGTCGGGAACCCTGAGCTCGGAGAGCCACTGCATGGGGCCGGAACCGAAGAAGCGCGCGATGACGGACCCTGTGTCGTGCACGCCTGCCGCGTCCCGCGAAGCCTTTTCTGCGGCCTGTCCCGTGGCCGTAAGCGGATTCGTGATTTTTTCGGGATCGGCCTTGAGGGAGAGGGTGAGCCTGTCGCGCATTTCCGCGGCGCCTGTCAGGACTTTTCTGAGATCCCCGTTGACGAAGCCGGTCAGAGCCTGGCCGCTGACACCGGAAGCCGTGGTCTCGTCCCGCTGCATTTTAACGGCGTCGGCAGCGGTCCTGGCGAGCGTCCAGTAGTAGGAGCCCGCCATGAACCAGCCCTGCCTTCCGGCGTAATCCCTGAAAGAGGCGAGCGCCTTCTGCGCCGCCTCGTCCCCGGAGACGGCGGCCCGTGAGAGGGGAACCGAGACGGCCGCCTCGTAGGCCGTAAGCAGGGAATGGAGTCCCAGGGACGCGGCCGGCCCCGTGTCCGGCGCGATGAGCCTGAAGTCGTCCCCTCCCGTGGCGTTCTTCACGGCGTTGTAGACCTGCGTGTAGAGAGGACCGGCAAGGGCGTTTCTGAGGGCGAGGGTCGCTTCTGGCACGGGCGTCGACACGGTGACGGAGCCCATGTCACCGTTTTCGGTGACGGCTTCGGCTGTCTGTCCGTCAAAGGGATTGGTGCAGGTGAGAGGGCGGGGCAGCTCGAAGCGCACGCGCGTGCCGGCGCTGTCCTCTTCGAGAATCCTCGGGGAAGAGGCAAAGACGCAGCCCTCCGCGGTTTCGAGATAACGGCGCACGTAGGCGTGCTCGGCGATAACAGGCAGGACGCGCGCGGCGTTGTCCGCGAGGCCAGGGCCGCCCACTGCCGTGACGGCCCCCGTGCGGCTGATATACGCGAGACCCTGCTCCCACATGCCGTCCGCGAACTGGATGCTCAGCCCGATGGCGGAAAGAACCATGACCTGCATGGCCGAGAGACCGTGAAAGACAGGAGTGATGGCGCCCATGGCAAAGGAATAGCGCAGGGGCAGCCAGGCACTGCTGTAGCGCCTGCCTCCTATGCCTGTGCCGTCCTGGGCGGATCCGAGGGCCGCGGAGAGAACCGTGAGGATGAAGAGCCAGGCCACTGCCACGGCGCAGCAGGAGTTCAGGACGTACATGAGATCGAAGATGAGCGTGCCCATGACGCCGTCAGCTGGCGCGCCGGAGGCGAGGGAAGCGAGGCTGTCCCAGCCGGTGCCGAAGATACGTGTCAGAAGCTGCGCCGAGATGTCGTTCTCAAGCGATCCGGCGGAAAGGAGCGGATCGGCCATACTGCCTCCTTGGGGAAACGCCTTTTTACGGAGAGGGCTGCCCGGACGCCCTGCTTTTGAGAAGCCCGCGCATGCGGGGTGAAAGCGGCGCCGGAGGAACGCCGGGTCCGGGTCCTCCGTTCGTGGGCTGGAGCAGAAAGCATACGGCGCGGCAGGCGCCTGCCCGTACGCCGCAGTCAGCGGGCGTGAGGCCTCCCGCAGTTCTCGCGCTGAGAGAAGCGCCGCACTCTATGAGGAGCCGGCACATGTCCGGCCTGTCCCTGTACGCTGCGATATGCAGGGGCGTGAGCCCGTGTTTTTCCCTGGCGTCCGGGGAGGCGCCTGCCCTGATGAGCGCTTCGGCGATGGAGAGACCCGCCCCGGCCGCGGCCCAGTGCAGGGGAGTGATGCCATCCCTGTCCGCGCTGTCAGCGGGAGCGCCGCAGGCGAGGAGTTCGAGCGCCGCGTTTTCCTTTCCGGCGCGCAGGGCGGCGGAGAGCAGGGGCTCGCTGTTTTTCCCCGTGCGCTGGCGGATGTCGGCTCCGGCGCGCAGGAGCGCCGGGATCATGAGGGAGCGGCCGAGGCGCACCGCAAGAGCTAGGGGCGTTTCGGAAAATCCCCGCATGCTCCGGAAGTCGGGATTTGTCCCGCAGCCTGTCATTTTGGCGAGCGTGAGCCTGAGCAGCGCAAAATCGTCAGCCGTGACAGCTCCCATAAGGGCTGCCCGGCACCGCTCCTCAGAGAGCGCGATGCCGGGCAGGGGGAGGCTCAGCGCCGCGCGCGCCGGGGAAGGCCGGCTCTCTGTGCCCGCGTGAGAAGAGACAAAACGGGCTGACACGCGCAGCGGGGCGCGTCCGGGGAGGGAACGGGGGAGCGGAAGACGCGGCGTCACCTTTTTCCCCCGGTGAGCGTCCGCCGGAGCCAGGCGGGGAAGGGGATGAACCTTTTCTCCCTCAGCACGGCGATTCTCCAGCGGGCGCAGGCCGCGAGCGTGAGACCCGCGCAGAGCACGGAGAGGCAGGCGGCCGAAGAAAAGAGGCGGATGGGGAGCGGCGAGCTTTCAAAAAGAGCCTGCCTGAGGAAGCCGAGCGCGGCAAAGCAGCAGAGTCCCGTGCCGCAGAAAAACTCCGCCCGCCGCATGCGGATGAAGTTTTTCTCCTGTCCCGGCCTGATATTCCAGGCAGCGGACACGGCGCTGAAAGGGGCTTTTTCGAGGGCCGCGCTCCGCTGACGCGCCCCGGAGAGCCGCTTCATGCCTTCCCGGAAGAGGTTCCGGAAGGGGACGCGGGCAAGGAGATCACGGGCGAAGCGCCGGGCGAGACCCGTTCCGAGGGCCTCGCCAAGTTTTTCTCCTCTTCTCTTTTTCTCTGTCACGCGGAGCCTCCCGCCCGGAGGGGCGCTGAGGGGAAGAGAAAGGTGCGCAGGTCAGGCATGGTTTTTCTCCCCGTCCGCTTCGGGCCCCACGGACAGAATGGGGATGCCGTCTGCGTCCTGGAAGAAGAGGGCCCTGCCGTCCCCGTGCTTTTCCCTTTCGAAGCACGCGAAGACCATTGAGCCGGCGTGCGGACCGCTGCGGACGCGGATGTATTTTAAGGGGGAGCCGCAGGAAGGGCAGTCCCACTGTCCTTTGGCCCTGGGTACGGGTTCCTCGGGCGTGCCGTCGTCATTGAAGAAGAGGACGGCACCTCCTTTATGTTTTTCCTTCTCGAAACAGGCTGTGTAGATCCGGCCGTTTCTGCCCGTGCGGCGGCACAGTCCCTGATGGCACTCCGGGCAGACGTAGGGCAGGGGGGCTGCGGGATTTTCGGGATCGGGATAGCGTCTGCCGCGGCAGCCCGTGCTGCCGCGGAATTCGTCGCAGCCCCAGAAGAGCACGCGCCCCTCCCGGAAGACCGGATGCATGCCGGATCCGCACAGGGGGCAGGTTACGGGCTCCTCCTGTCTGTTTTGCATGTTTTCCTCCTGCGTCAGGCCCTGACGCCTGCCTGAAGAAGAGCGCGGATTTCCCGGAACCAGGCTGCCCCGGCCTCGCGCGGCGTGGGTTCACCGCCCTCCAGGACAAAAGCTCCCTGGAGCCAGTCCCAGGGCCTTCTCCAGGGCAGTTCCTGAAGGTCATCCTCGTCGGGATCGTAGAGGGGCACGTCGCAGGCTTCATCAAAGCCCCTGAGGAATTCCTCGCGTTCCTTCCCGCTGTATCTGTGAAAGAGAATGGAGACCATCTTCCAGCTCCTCATTTCCCGCTGCTTCCGTGAGCCCCGGGTTCCGCCTGATCCGGCGGGGGCGATCCGGTTCCGGCGCGCCGCGCGGCCCGGATATTGAGCGCGCCGGCCAGGACGGCGAAGGAACTGCCGCCAAGCGTGGCTATGCGCGCGCCGGATGGCGTCACCCAGAGGGCCGCGGGAAGCCTGACCCTGCCGAGGTGGGATTCCGCGAACGCGGTGTTCCTGCGGACGCATCCGAGAGCGGCCGTGAACTTTTCTCCCTGCCCTTCCGGAGCGAGGAGCCTGGCTGCCGCCCCCGTATCGCCGGCTGGCGCTATGAAGACGGGAAAACGCAGCTCGGACGCCTTTTCGCGGATGAGATTGGAAAGCGCCTGGCAGGCGGGGCAGGAAGGAGAAGAGAAGAGCACGAGCACATCAGCCCCCGCTTTCTGGCGTGCCCGCCGCGTGCAGGAGCGGGGAATCTGTCAGAAAGGCCCTCGCGTCCTCATCGGGAACGGTCCGGGCGTTCATGAGCGCGGCGGCCGTGCTTTCCGCGTTTTCCCCGTGAGTTTCGGGGAGGGGAGGGGACGATACGGCAGACATGCCGCCTGGCGGGAGCAGATCCGTCCCGAGCGGGAATGTTCCTGCTTCCTGGGCCGGCGATGGTTTCCTCGTGATGACGGGATCCTCAGGGGACGCGTCTGAAAGGAAACGGAGGATGGCCGGAGCGGTCTTTGAGGAGGACGAAGGCCGCGCTGCGAAAGCCTGCGGACGGGACGGATCGCCGGAAAGGGCTGAAGCGGGAGCGGATCCGGAGGGCTGTTCCTCCCGGCCGGTTCCGGGAACCGGAGGATGGGTTTTTTCCCCGGCCGCGAAAGGACCGGAAGACTTCCCGACAGTCCGGATCCTGAGCGCCTCGATGCGCATCGCGGCGTCCGTGCCGTAGGCTTCCTCGAGACGGGCGCAGGCTCCGGCCCAGTCTGCCAGCGCGTCGGCGCTTTCTGCCTGCTGCGCGGCACGGAGGAGCTGGAAGAAGGCGAAGCCGGCTAAGAGGCCAGTCAGAAGAACAACGGAAGGGGGCAGGTGCCTGAGGGACCGGAGCGCCGCTCTTCCCCGTCTCCCGGCCTGCCGGGAACGGGTTCCCGCAAAACGGGATCCGGACGTCTGTGAGGTGGGGCCATCAGAAGAGGCCATGCTCAGTTTCCTCCCTGCCCGGGCACGGACGAAGGTGAGGTGGAAGCGAGGCTGAGCGCTTCAGCCATGAGCCTGCGGGGCGGCGCGCCGCGAACGGTGAGACGGCCATCAATGACGAAGGAAGGCGTGGCGTCAAGATGGAGTCGCCGGGCCAGTCCGGCGTCTTCCCTGAGGGTGTCCTGCCAGCGCGGATCCCTCAGGATGGAAGCGAGCTTTTCCTTTGGGAAACCGGCTTTCGCCGCGAACTCAGCGAGAACCCGCTCCGTCATGGCCGGCTCCTTCCAGGCCCGTTCCGTGTCCTCCATAAGCAGGTCGTGGAAACGGGCTCCGGCCGCCGGATCGGCGGCCTCGATGCCGAGGGCCGCGGCAGCCGCCTTTCTGTCTTCGGGACTCACGCAGAGGAAGCGGCGGGTGACGCGCCAGGCGAGCCCTTTGTAAAGAGCGTGGGCGCGGCGGCACCATGCGCAGTCGAAATCGGTGAATACGGTCACGACAGGACCTTCCGTTCCGTGCACGGCCCGCGTCGGATCCGGCCCGAGCACGGGTTTCGCGGCCAGCTGGCGTTTCCAGTCCGCGGTCATGGCTTCAGCGCGTTCATTTTCGGCCGCGTCCCTGACAACGGACAGGAGTTCGGCCGGATGCGCGCGGATAATCCGCATGATGTCCGTGTCCGATTTCTCAGGATTGAGGAGCCCGTCTTTCTGCAGGCAGACAAATCCGGCCAGAGTGAATGTGAGTGCGGCGGCGAAGGTCAGGATGGTGAAGCGCGAAAAACCGTTCATGCGCGGGCTTCCTTTCCGAAGCGGAGGCGGGGGGCGCTCCCGCAGGTTCCCGCGGGGCTGGCTGATCCGGTGGAATACGCGTCCGCTCCCCCATCATCGTCGCGCCAGTCGCCGCCTTCCCGCAGGTACGGATTTTCTTCCGATGAACCGCTGTCCCCGGATTCAGACCCGCAGCCGGGACGGGAGACGGGCGCCTCCTCCCCCGGGGCAGAGTCTGGCATTCCGGACTGGCCGCTTCCCGCGTTCCCGCCGTTCCCGCAGACAGCCTCCATGCCGGGCCATGTGCCGTCAGGGCGGTAGAAGCAGGCGATGTCGATGACAGGCTGGCCCCTGCGTTCCTCGCACCAGACATAGCCTCTGAATTCTCGTCCCCTGAACTGATCCGCGTTGATAAGGTCCGCTTCCCCGAGCCCGCAGACTTCCTGCAGGTTCCGTATGCGGACGTAGCAGCGGCGGCGTACGGTGGGCACGGGCGAGAGGACGTTGAAGCGCACTTCAATGGTTCTGCCGCGCCGCGCCCCTTCCAGAATAAGCAGGGAGAAGACGAGATACTCGCGGCCGCGGAGGAGCGAGGAGCGCGTGTCCGTGATCCGCATATGGTAGAGCCCGGCAGGAATTTTTTCCGGGCGTCCGGCCCAGAGGGCGTTTGCCGAGTAGTCGGGCAGAAGCGCGTAATAGTCTGCGCCGAGAAAGGAGAGATCAAAAGAGTCCGGCATGCTGGTTCCTTATAGTTATAATTTTTTTAATTAATAAACGTTTTTTATAATTGGATTGAGGAGGGGCGGAAGGCGCGGCGCCTGGCGCGATCAGCAAAACTGTCCGGGGCAGGGGGCGTGTCTCTGAGGCGCCCGGGATTTTCGTCCATGCCGGGCCATGTGCCGTCCGGGTAGTAAAAGCGGACGATCTTGGAGGCGGGAAGACCCTCAAAGCGGTAATTCCAGACGGACCCGGTGAACTCCCTGCCGTGGAACATGGCTGCGTTCTCAAGAGGCGCGCCGCCGAGGCCGCAGACGAGCTGCAGACACCGTATGCGCTCGCAGGCGCGGCGGCGTATGCGGGTGAGTGGGTGATAGATATAGAAGCTGAGGTCCGAGTGCGAGCCCGCGAAGGTGCCGTCGCACACGATGAGATCGAATCCGAGGTGGCCGCAGCGCCTGTCTCCCAGGAAGAGGGAGCCCAGAATGTGGAAGCGGTAGTCGCCGGATGGCAGGAGATCGGCTGACGCCGCCAGCTTCGCGTTGGCCGAGAAGTCAGGCGCGGCGAGGAAGAAATCGTCGTCAAGACGCGTGAAGTCAAAACCCGTTCCCATGATGCGGTCTCCTCCTTACTGGACGCTGTCCGACGCGAAAATGCCTGAAAACTGGCCTGTCCCGTGGGGAACAGCCAGGCGGGACGCCCGCCTGCAGAAGGAACGGGCCGGAGCCGGCAGCGCGGTCGTCCGGGAGCAGGACGGCGTGACCGGATGCCCCGGCCAGCTGAAGTCGGTGCGGTAGAAGCGCACGAGGTCAATCTCGAGCTCGCCCTCGCACACATGCCGCCACAGGCCGCCCCCGAATTCCCTCCCGACAAAGTCCGCCGTGTTCAGGAGACGCTCCTCCCCGAGGCCGGAGGCGTCCTGAAGCGTTCTCAGGCGCGTGAGCTCGCGGCGCCGCTGCTGGGGATTCACGGAAAACACGTAGATGGAATGGTTGAGGCGCCTGCCGCAGAAGGGGCCGCTGGTCACCTCGAGCCTGAAGCTGATGTGCTCTCTCCCCGGCGTGCCGGAGAAGACGCACGATACGATCCTCAGACGGTAATTGCCCGAGGGAAGGCCCCGTACGGCGCGGGCCGCCCGGAAATTGGCCGAGAAGTCCGCTCTGGCGTCCTCAAAAATGCTGCCGAGCTCACTGAAGCTGAAAACGCTGTTCATGCTTTGCTCCCTGAAGAATTATTAAATATTTTTTACGTTTAAAACGTTTTTAAAATTTCACAGACGGGGCACTGCTCCCGTACGCACACCCTTACGCTCCGAAGGCAGGGCTGGTCAAGTATTTTTATTTTTTTCTGACATATATAAAAGTTTTATTTTCAGATGCCCGTCCCGGACTGGAAACAGTGCCCCCGTGCCCGGCAGGCACGTTTCCGGGAGGACGGCTTACTGCTGCGGGAGCCTGTTTCAGCTCTGCCGTTTCTGCCTTTCCGGTCCGTTCTCCGCGCCGTCCTTCACGAGGGGTTCCCACCATGCCGGGAAGGGAGCGATATGTTTTGAGAGCGGAACGGCCTGACCTATGATCGGCGTGAGGAGCTGGTACGCCCTGCCTTCCGACGCCTTCAGGGCGCGGCGGAAGGGAGCATACCATGTGTGGTAGGCGATGCTGAATTTGCCGATATGCACGGGCATGAAATGGCGGGCTCCGAGTTCCTCCGCGGCCTGACATGCCTCCTCGGGGAACATGTGCACGTAGTGCCAGTTCTTATCGTACTGGCCGCAGTCGAGGAGAGCGAGATCCACGGGGCCGTACTGCCTGCCGGTCTCCCTGAAATGAGGACCGTAGCCGCTGTCGCCGCTGAAGAGGAAGGAAAAGTCCGGACTGCGCAGGAGCATGCCGCCCCAGAGGCTTTTGTCGCGGGTCAGCCCCCGGCCAGAGAAATGCCTGCCGGGAAGGAACGTCAGGGAGACGCCGTTGCCGGCATCGAGGGACTGATGCCAGTCGAGCTCGTGGATGCGCGCTCTGTCGAACCCCCAGAGTCTCAGGTGCGCGCCCGTTCCGAGGCCGCAGGCCACATTCCTGATTTTCGGACGGAGTGCCGAAATGGTGGGAAAGTCGAGATGATCCCAGTGGTCATGGGAGAGAAAAAGCCAGTCTATGGCCGGCATATCAGAGGCCTGCACCACAGCCGTGCCGGGAAAGGCCCCTGTCGTGAAGGAGACGGGGGAGGCGTGCAGGCTGAAGACAGGATCGGCCAGAATGTTCAGGCCGTGCAGCCTGAGGAAGAAAGAGGAGTGCCCATACCACTGCAGGGTGTCCCTGTCAGCGGGGAGAGAGGCCGGATTGATCTGGCTTACGGGAAGGGGCGATGCCGGGACAGTGCCGGTTTTTTTCGAGAGCAGGAAGTCAGCCCACAGTCTGATGGTACCGCCTTCGCCGGTGCTCATGGGAGTGGGCACCAGATTGATGAATCTGCCGTCCCTGAAATGCGGGGAGGCGGCGAAGCGCCGGATATCCTCCTCATCCGGAAGGGCGCCGAATTTCTCCTGATGCAGGAAAAGAGCCGCGCCGCCCGCGCCAAGAGCGGTGAACCCGGCAGCGGCGCCGAGAGATTTCAGCAGGGATCGTCTGTTCATGATTTTCACTCCGTTTTCTGGATGGCGGTCACTATGCAGCCGCCGGCCCTCATGCGCAAGTGCGGAATTTTCAGGCAGGCTGGGAAAAAACGGGGACACAGGCTTTTCCCAAAGTATTTTCTGCCCATGCCGGGCCGTGATTTTCCGGGGGGCATCTTGCTTTCGCGCGCCGTATGCCTGAAGATGGAAGCAAAAACGGGAGGGAAAACCATGAAAGGAACCGGCTTTGCCGCTCAGAGCCTGCAGGAACTCGTGGCCAGGATACGCCGTCAGATCGCCGGGGATAAGAAAAGCGGGTACCTCGCGGAAAAACCCTTTAAAAAGGATCTGGCTGAAAGGTACAGGGCGCGTTCAGAAGGATCTTCCCGCGAAAGTACGGGGGAAGAGGGCCGGGATTAGATCCGGACCTGCCGCTTTAGCCGGGATCAGGGGATGTCAGAAGGGCCGCGCTTCTCCGCCGGCCTGCGCCGCGTTTTGGCGAAGGCGCGCATGGTGCCCCGGTCATGGCCCGGACGCCTGCGCGGAAGGGGCTGACTGGTAATCTTTTTCGGAGCAGGCTCCGGGAAACAGCGCCATGGACGTTCCCGGACCTGGCCATCATGATGTCGGGGACGCAGGCAGGACGGAATCCCTCCGGGAGCCTGTCCCGGAACCGCTGTCAGAGATCCGGCGTCTTTTGCCGGTCAGAGCGGTTGAAGATGATTTCCAAGTCGGTTACTATACAGAAAGCACGTATGTCCGAAAAGAAACATTTTTGTGACATTCTGACTACAGGCCCTGCCGCGCTTCAGCCACGCGCCATGGCCGACGCCGATTGGATCCCCCGGACAGGAGCCGGTTCCGATCCCATTATCAAGGATTGTGTATGTCTGAACGAGTATCCGACAGCAGTGTCTGGAAAAAATGGCTGAGCAAGGTCCGCAAGACGCCGAAAAAATTTACCAGGATTCCGCGCAGTGAACTGGATGAAGAGCTGTGCGCGGCCGCCCTGGAGTGTTCTCCAAGGGTCTACAAATATATCCCCGGCGATCTGCGCACGGACGCTGTGAAGGAGACAGCGGCCTCCCAGTGGTATCATTTTGTACGGGAGGATCCGGAACGTCTCGACAGCGTGCCCGGCAGCCTCATGGGGCGCGTGGCGGAAAAACTGGTCACCGATTCCGTCGACTTCTTCGAAATGCTTCCCGAAAGCGCGAAGACGCGGGAGCTGACGCTCCTGGCCGTCAGAAACGGTGTTTCCCTGCGCTTTGTCCCTGAGCGGCACCTCAGCGCCGGATTAATCCGTATCGCCGTTGAGGCGTGGCCGTTAAACCTGGAATTCGTGCCCGGGGAATACAAGACGCCGCAGATGTGCGCCAGGGCCGTAGAGCATGACGGCGCCTGCCTCGCCTTCGTGCCCGAAAGCTTCATCACCCGGGAGCTCTGTCTTTCCGCCGTGACAGGAGTGGGCGGCGCGCTGGCCTCCGTGCCGGTGAAATTCCGCGATCGCGAAATCTGCCTCACCGCCGTGAAGAACGATGTTCCCCTCGGCCGGGCCTGGAAATCCGTTCCCGAATGTCTCAGGGACGGGGAAATGTGCCTGGAGGCTATCCGGCAGAACAGCTCGGCCATTGAAATCGTGCCCAAAGAACAGCGCGTTCCGGAGATGTGCCTGAAGTTCCTGGCCGTTAACGGGCTCGCCCTGGAATCCATCCCCAAAAAACTGCGCTCCGCGGCGTACTGCACCGCTGCTGTCAAATCCAATGCCTACGCGCTCGATTACGTTCCCGAAGAACTCAGGACGCGGGAACTGTGCCTGCTCGCCATAGACGGCGCACGCTGCGGGGATTCCCTGCTGCGCTGCGTGCCTAAAAAACTGCGTGACGGAGAACTCTGCCGCCGTTTTGTGGAGAAGGACGGGACGGCTCTCGCCGAGGTGCCGGGAAAGTACAGGAGTGAGGAGCTCTGCGCTCTCGCCCTCAGGCAGGTCGCCAGGCGCGAGGGGCGTCACGAGCACTACAGCCAGGCCCATCAGCTGAGCGGTGTGCTGGACGCCATACCTCATCCCCTCGCTGAAAAGCTGGTGCGCGCCATCCTTCCCCCGGAAAACACGGAAGACGTGGCCATTCTCAGGGACTTCATCCGCTATGAGGAGAGGCTTGCCGGGATGGGCAATGACAGGAAGCAGAAGAACAGGCTCGCCATTGTGAAGCTTCTGAAGGATATTGTCGGCAATTCCCGTGTGACAGCCTGAAAAGGCTGACAGGAAAGCGGACGTTTTTTCTCTTATATGGGAAGGGACGTCCGCTTTTTTTCCTGAAGAGGAGACAGTCCGCTCCTTTACCGGCAGGCCGGCACAGAGGAAACGGGAAGCCCGTATTTCCCGTTCTTGCGGCGGAGGAAAGCGGGGAGTAGGGTGACAGGACAGGAGGCGGCGCCGCGTGGCTGCCGGAGAAGCGTATGATAACAATTGACGTCTGGTCTGATTTCAGCTGTCCGCACTGCGTCATCGGCCTCGCCCGCCTCTGGAAACTCCTGGGTGAGCTGGGAGAGGGAGACGTGAAGCCTGTCATGCACGCCTTCGAGCTTCTGCCGGACGCGCCGGAAAACCCGGAGGGAACAGCTGCCGACGGCTTTGCCCGGAAATGTTACCTCTCTCATGACGACGCCGTGGCCTGCATGGACAGACTTTCAAAGGTGGGAAGAGAGGAGGGGCTCACTGGCATGGACTGGGCAGGCGCCATTCCGGCAAATACCCGTGACGCGCACCGCCTCTTTAAGTGGGCCATGGCCCATGGCGCCTCCTGCATGCACGGGCGGCTCATGCGCGCGTATTTCTGCAGCCACCTCAACCTGAGCAGCCATGATGTTCTCGCCGGTCTCGCGGAGAAGGCCGGCCTGAGCAGGGACGGGGCGCTCGCCATGCTCGCTTCCGGTGCCTATCTGAAGGAAGTCCTGGATGATGAGCGCGAGGCCGGTGAGCTCGGCATCCACAGCGTGCCCACTTTCATCGTGAACCGTGAGGCGCGTTTTCTCGGAAGTGATCACTTCCCCGAAATGAAGGCCTGGATTCTCGCGCACAGGGAAAACGGCTGATTCAGAGGACACGCGCAGACAGAACGGGGGCCGTTTTGTTTTCTGTTTATAAAAATAAAACGATTGCAGATATAAAAGCTTGATATTCCCAGCCATCTCTGCTAAGCGGCGGTTCGCGCTCCTCTGGGGCCTCACTGACTGGAAGGTTTCTGGTTCTTCTTTCTTCTGCCCGGCCACGGGCCGGCCATTCCGGGAGGTGCCATCTGAGAGACAGCTTTTTTTCAGCGCATCCGGCGTTTTTTCCCTTTCCGTTCATGTCTGCCGTTCCGCTTCCGCGCGGCGGTGCCGGAGGACGCGTTCCGGCAGCGCGCGGGAATTTCGCGCTCCATCCTGAAAGCGTCCTCTTTCCGGAATCCCGTCCCGGGGCTCCGGGAGAATCCCTGGCTGCCGGTCCGTTTCGGGGATGGAAAGGCGTGAACACTTTTCCCGCGGCGTCCGCTGACGTCTCCCGGATGCCGGGCAGGCGGGCCTTTGTGACGGGCGGCTCCGCCTTTCTTGCCGCTTTCTTTTTCCGCGGTGCCGCGGAAGCCGCTCCGTACCAGGGCGTGACGGCTCATTCCGGGCGCGGGGTGCTTCTCGGGCGCGTGCGCCGCTCCCTGGGACGCCCCTATGTCCTGGGCGCCGAGGGGCCTGCCGCCTTTGACTGCTCCGGCCTCATCCGCTGGCTGTACGCCGGAATCGGCCTCTCCCTGCCGCGCCTCGCGAAGGATCAGGGAAATACGGGCATGCCGGTCAGGGACAGCCTGCGCTTCGGGGACGTCATCCTCTTCAAGCGCGTGGGCCGCGGATGGCACACCGGCATGTTTCTGGCCCGGAGCTTTTTCGTGCACGCGGCCGGCCGGGAAAAGGGCGTGATCATCTCTTCTCTCCGGGAGTCCTATTTCCGGAAACAGTTCCGCGGGGCGCGGCGCTATCTGCGCTGAGCCCTCCGGCCCCCTTTTTCAGGCAGGGAGGTGTCCCATCAGCATTTTTTCGCATTCCGTACGCTCTTTCAAAGGGGGAATCCATGCCGGTTAGACCGTTCAGCGATGCCGAAAAACGGGAATGGCAGAAAAAGCGCAGGGCCGAGATCGAGGAGCTTTCCCGGAACGTGGCCCTGAGCGTGGTGAATATCATCCGTGAAGGGCTCGTGGAAGACGGACTTGGCTGGAGCAGGCCGAGGCCGGGAGGTCTGCCCCGCAGTCTCGTGCGCGGCACCTACTATAAGGGTGTCAATCAGATAAGCCTGTACAGCCAGGCGAGGGAGAGGGGCATGAGCGATCTCGCCTTTGTGACCTGGAACGCCATCCGGCGCCTCAGGGACAAAGACGGGAAGCCGGCCGTCCTTCTGCCCGGGGCAAGGCCTTTCAGGCTCATCTGCCCGAGGCCCGGCAGCCTGCGCCCCGTTTCTCCGGACGAAGACGTGAGCAGGCTCGATCCCGCACGGCTCGAGCGCCATGATGACGGCACCCGGTGGTACAGGACCGGCCGTATGTTCTGGAGTGTCATGAAGGTCTGGAATGTCGAGGAGACGAGCATCGCCCGCCCCGACAGGATCGTCCCCAAAGCGCCCTTCCTCGACAATGACTTTCTCGAAAAGTTCGTGCGGGCCTGCGGCGCCCGCGTGGAGAACAGGTGCGGTCAGGCTGTCTTCATGAAGAAGGAAGACCTTATCCTCATGCCTGACAAAAGCTATTTTGAGAGCGAGGCCGCGTATTACGCCACGCTCATGCATGAGTTCTACCACTGGACCGGCAGCAGGGGCAGGGAGGAGCGCGACCTCAGCGGCCGTTTCGGATCTGAGGACTACGCCCGGGAGGAAATGCGCGCCGAAATCTTCTCGGCGGTCTGCGCTTCGCTTTTTGGACTCAGGGGCGTGGTGCGCCGCCAGGCCGGATATCTCGACAGCTGGAAGCGCGTTCTCCACGCCCGCCCCGCTGCCATCCTGCTCGCGGCGTCCCAGGCCCAGAATATCGTGGGCGCCATCCTGGACGCTGCCTGCGGGCGCCAGCCCGGCCTTTCCTGGCTCAGAAACAGGGACTTCAGTGCCGTCCCCGCCCCCCTGAAGGATGACCGCCTGCGCCAGGAAGCCATAAGCGCCTCCCTGCGGGAAGAGATGTATCCTGAAAGGACGGAGGAGGACGGGCCGGAACAAAATCCCGCTCCGGGAAGATAGCCGCGGAAACGGCCGGGATCGGCGTATGTTCCGGTTCCGGCTCTCTTTTTTTCCTCTCCCCCTTGCCATAGGCCCGCCTGCGCGGGTACTCAGATGGGAGGGGAGGACACTGGCATGAGAAGATACGGGATACTGACCGGCGCGGCGTTTGTCTGTTCTCTTTTCCTGATGGCGGGATTCCCGGCCGCCGGAAACGCGGCTCAGGGTGTGCTCCCGGCATCAGCCGATCCCTACGCTCCCCTGGACGCCTCCCAGGAGGCCGAAGTCGCTATGATTCTTTCCGGCCGCATCCGTCCTGCGAGCCTCATGCCTGCCGAGGCCATGTCCCCGGCGCAGAGGAAGACTAGCGATTTCGGGAAGCCCCGGGCCACGCATGTGCATGGCGGCGTTGATTTTCTTTTCGAAAAGAATGAGTGCGCCACGGCCGAGGACGACGGCTACGTTTCCGATATCCGCGGCTGGGAAGAGGGCGGAAGCTCAGGCGCCAGGGCTGGCCTGCGTATGGAAGTGCATTATACGGGAGACGCGCTCAGAGGGCACCGCCGCATTTTCATGCACGTGGGCCGCATTGCCGAGCCTTTCCTGCAGATGTGCAGCGACGGCCATGTGCGCCGCTTCCCCCACGGGGCGCGCATTCCCTTCAAAAAAGGCCAGACCCTCTTCATGGGCGGCGTCAGGGGCGATCCCGGCGCCGGCAATTCCACTGGCCGCTGCATGCATGTGGAAGCCTGGGACTCCAGGGGAAAGAAATTCAGCGTCCTGCGCTACGCCCAGGCCGAATGGCAGACCTCGAAGCAGGCGGATCAGTGGCTCGTGGGCGGGCCTGATTCCTTCAACGTCACCCCGTACCGTCTCGCTTCCGTCCTCATCGTGATGCAGGACAATTACGCCGGCATCCGCAAAATGTTCGCGGACGCCAGCCCCGGTCTGGAACGGGCAGCCGTTGAACTCTGCCGGCGCAGGGCTGATTTCAGGCAGCTTCTCACCGACGCAGGACTCGGTCAGTACGCGGGAAAGTAGAAGGTTCTGAAAACAGTTTCCCCGGATGGTGCCGGAAGGGCTGCGTGAAAAAATGCGCAAGTATGACTGTCTCAGGGAGCTGCCGCTCCTGTTTCCGCATTCATACTCTCAGAGAGGGGAGGGGGCTGTTTTCAGAGGCGCCAGGACGAAGGCATGTGGAAAACGTTTTTATTAGCGAAAATGAATGCGATATTGCTTTTTTTATAATGCATCAAAATACTGTATTGCTGTTATTGATTGTTTATATGTGCTTTTTTTCACAAAATACTGTTATTGGAGTACCCGGGAAGGTATTGGAAAGGTTTTTCATAAAAAACAGTAAAATTGTATCTTTTGAAAAAGAGAGAATTTTTCTCTTTTCCTCTTCCCTGAGCGCGGATACTGCTCATATTTAAAGAAAGGTTTTGCAATGGAATCTGCTCTGGTGTAACTTTTCTCCATACATCTATGGCGCGGCCCGCTATGCCGCAGACGCGCCGCGGCCGCCGGTTCCGGGTACCTGTTTCCGCTTCCGGCCCGCGGCTGTTTTCTGCCCGGTTTCCCGCCGCGCCGGCCGGACAGGTCACTGTCGGAGGTGGCCCGCCGGGTTTCCCCTAAAAAAGCGAGGCAGCTACAATGTCCAAGAAGATTATCGTCATCGGCGGTGTTGCCCTCGGCCCCAAATGCGCCTGCCGCTGCATGCGGCTCGATCCCACGGCCGAAATCACGCTCTTCGATGAAAACACCCTTATTTCTTATGGCGGCTGCGGCATTCCCTACTTCGTGGGCGGCGATATCCAGAACGTGAAGGATCTCTGCTCCACGCCGTACCAGACCCTGCGCGATCCCTCGTTCTTCAAGGAGATGAAGAACTTCGACGTGCACATCCACTCCCGTGTCACCAAAGTGGACCGCGCCGCGAAGAAAGTGACCGTGCGCGACACCGTCACCGGAGAGGAGAAGGAATATCCTTACGACAAGCTGGTCTTCGCCACGGGCGCCTCGCCCCGCAAGCCTGACGTTCCCGGCAAGGAGCTCGGCAACATCTTCACGCTGACCAAGCTTGAAGCCGCCGACGCCATCCGCAACAAGATTAAGGGCGGTGTTGACCACGCCGTTGTCGTAGGCGGCGGCTTTATCGGTCTCGAGGCCGCTGTGGCCATGGCTGACATGTGGGGCGTCGAAGTCTCCGTCGTGGAAATGATGCCGCACATCCTGCCCGGCGTGCTCTCTCAGACCTACAGCGACTTCGCCCGCCATGACCTTGAAAGCCATGGCGTTCATGTCTACACCGGCGAAAAGGTCGTACGCCTTGAGGGCGACGGCACCGTGCAGCGCGTGATCACCGACAAGCGCACCATCGACGCCCAGCTCGTTATCTACTCCGCCGGCTTCCTGCCCAACGGCCAGCTCGCCGAGGAATGCGGCCTTGAAACCAGCCGCGGCGCCATCGTGGTCAACGAGCACATGCAGACCTCCGACCCCGATATCTACGCCGGCGGCGACTGCTGCTCCATAAAGAACCTCATCACCGGCAAAATGGGCTATCTGCCCCTCGGCAGCATGGCCAACCGTCAGGGCCGCGTCATCGGCACCAACCTCGCCGGCGGCGACGCCACCTTCCCCGGTTATGTGGGCACCTGGTGCGTCAAGCTCTTTGACAAGTCTTTCGCCGGCGTGGGCCTCACCGGTGAGACCGCGGTGAAGGCAGGGTACGACGCCGTAGCCGTGAGCGTGTCCCAGTTTGACCGCGCCCACTTCTATCCGGAGAAGAAGATGATGCAGCTCGAGCTCGTCGTCGACAAAAAGGACGGCCGCGTGCTCGGTATGCAGGGCTGCTGCGAGGATCCCGAATCTATCAAGGCCAGGGTGGACGCCGTGGCCGCCGTTCTGCAGAACAAGCCCTTCGTCAAGGTCGAGGATATCTCCAACCTCGAAGTCTGCTACGCCCCGCCGTTCGCCTCGGCCATGGACGTGGTCAACGCCGTCGGCAACGTCGCCGAGAACGTGCTTGCCGGCCGTATCCGTCCCATCACGCCCGAGGAATTCCTCAGGCTGTGGCATGACCGCAAGAACAACAACTTCTACTTCATCGACTCCCGGCCCCAGAAGGCCGGCGAAGCCGAGCAGGCCAAACATCCCGACTGGCACGCACTGTCCCTGGAAGCTATCCAGACCCGCTGGAACGAGGTTCCCAAGGACAGGCCCATCGCCATCATCTGCAATACCGGCCTGCGTTCCTATGACGCCCTGCTGGTGCTCGCCCGCCACGGCATCACCGATGTGGTGCAGTCCATGGGCGGCATGCAGGCTGTCCATGAGCTCGGCGCCAGCCTCGACGACTAGCCGCCGTATTCTCCTGTAACAAACCGGAAGGGGGGAGGGATCCCAAAGGATCCTTCCCCCCTTCTTCGGTGTGGTCCGCGCCGACGGACTCTGCTTCCGTCCCGGCTGTGCCTGGCGCGGCCGCGATGTCCGGAAATGTCAGATATTTCTGCCGAGGTTATACGCCTGCTCGATGTAAGGTGTGCCTTTGACAGCGCCCGCCTGGCCAAGTCCGCCGCAGATGAGCGTGCCGGCATCCTGCCACCTGAGAAACTCAAGCGTTACCCTGTACTGCGAGAGCACCGGTTCCGCGTAATGGGGAGACGTCTGGTTGTAGGTCATGATGAGGCAGGCCTTCTTGTTTCCCGTGATGGGCGTGTTAATGGCAAAGAACCGTTCGATCACGATTTTCAGTTTGGCCGCGATGGCGAAATAGTACATGGGCGACACGAAAACAACGGCGTCCGCCGGAAGAATCAGTTCGCGGACCTTTTCGAAATCGTCTTTCTGCACGCAGGGGCCATTCATGCCGCATTTCCAGCAGCCGAGACACTGGTGAACATCGAGTCTGGAGCAGTCAAGGCGGGAAACTTCATGCCCCGCTTCCTCAGCGCCCCGGATAAAGGAATCGGCCAGCGTGTTGGAGTTGCCGTGCTTTCTGGCACTGCCGCACAAAACGAGAATTTTCATAGGGGATCTCCGGATGCATCAGAGACGGCGCGCAGGAAGTCAACAGACTTGCCTCTTTCACTGCTGGCGCGCCGCTCTGCCGCGGAAGTGTACTGACACCCGCGGTATAGTGGTACCGGTGGCTCCCATACTAAATTGCCGGCAAAGGTGCAAATGGAGGGGGAAAGGGCAATACTTCTGCCGCGGGGGTCACGCTGAATCCGTTCCAGCCCATGCATGGGGTATGGAATGAAGGATCCGTGTTTTGCCTTCTGTCCGGGCTTCCCCGGTGTTCTCAGAACCCGCTCAGGCCGTCTGATGGATCTTCTCCCCAGCGGTATTCCATCCCCCGGGCAATGTCCCTGGCCATCTGCGTGCCGTACTGATCCGCAATGAAGCCGAGCGCCATGTCCATGCCTGCCGCCACGCCGCCCGCCGTGCAGATATTCCCGTCGCGTACCCAGCGGGCTTCCCGCACCCATTCAGTGCGGGGTCCCATGGAAACGGTCCAGTCAAAGGATTTTTTGTTTCCGGTGGCCTTTCTGCCTTCCAGCACGCCTGCCCTGGCAAGCAGGGCAGAACCCGTGCATACGGAGAGGACGAAGTCTGCGTGAGCGGACATAGTGCGCAGCGTCTGCAGGAATACTCTGTCGTTCACCATCTTCCGGCTCCCGAAGCCTCCGGGCAAAAGAAGGATGTCGCTGTGCGCGTCCTGGGATACTTTTTCAGTGCTGACGCTGAGTCCGGTATGGTTTGTCACGGCGCCGCCATCCAGGGACGTGTAGCGGACTTCATGATCCGGCAGCCGGCTCAGCGCTTCAAGAGGCCCGAAAAGATCCAGGGCGGTAAAGTCATCGTAGAGAAGGGCCGTGATTTTCTTCATAATCCACCTTCAGCCTGCGGTTCTTTTCTGTCGGCTACCATAACCAGAATTTTTCTGCCACTGGTGAGCCAGCGGGATGGAGGCCGGTGCGGTCTTACGCTCCGCTGACCCAGGTGAGCTTCCTCACGGCCATGAAGAGGAAGCCGGAGGTTCGTATCTGATCTCCGGAATCCCCATACTGTTCCTTTATATTCAGGCAGCTCCTCCATGGAAATCCCATTAAAACAATGGAGACTTCCAGTCTTTTCCGCTGCGTATGGCGGCGAGCATAGCATCATAGTCTTGTAGGATAACCTCTTTTGTGCGGTACGACGTGAATGCTTTTAAATCATTCTTCTTTTTTATGGGGAAAGTCTCCATAATGTAATCTACGGCGTGCCGCGGCGTAGGAAAGACTGCCGTGAGTTCGCGGTAATCCGTTTTGCTTTCGTTAACGGCCTTGCGCCACCTGCCATCTGGTTCAGCGGGCAGATAGAGATGGAAGAAGGCTGCGTCCAGTTCGGCACGCAGGGCAAAACGGCGTTTTTCATCCCAGGGGAAAGGCTCGCCGTCATAGCCCATTTCGTGGGCAAAAGGACGCATATCTTCAGCAGTATAGAGAAGTTCCAAAATACGAGCATGTATCCATTCGGTAATAGTAATTTTTGAGTCCCAAGGAGTAGGTTGTGTATAGGTGGAAGGAGGTAGAACGGCAATTTGTCTAAAGTAATGGTATTTTAGATGAGTTCCCCCAATCTTTTGTCGCGTGATATAATCTGCCGGAAAAGAATTGAGGCACGCTGGGAGGCAAAAAAGCAATTTATTATCAGAAAACATCTGTAGACAGGTATCGCCAGCTGCTGTGTTAGGCCAGATGGTGCTGATCACCGTCCGTTCATCCGTTGCACGGCATATATCCCTCCACCCCGCGAGCCAGGGATGTTTCCACTTCATTGCCTTGAGATTTTCTTCCACGTCAGCTTCAGACACCCAGTAGCGCGGGATGACGGAAAAGTTTTTGCTCGCCAGTTCTTTGGGCTCGGCATCCCGTATCTTCATCCCGTCATACGTTGCCCAGCGGTGATTGAACTGGTGGATCATCTTGGCTTCATAGAGCGGCAGGAAACGCTGCTCGTTGTTTTCGCTTTTTACATCCTTCGGTGGATAGAAGATATTGCCACTGAGTTTCCATCCTGCGTTCTCTAGTTGATCACGCGTGCGGAATAGGTGAGAATCATTGGCCATGTCGAACATCCTGCCAAAACGGAGCTCCCACGGATTTACTTCTGCCTGTCCGTCCTGAGCTTCTCTGATTAGCACAGGCACACGGCGGTATACAGCCCTGGTCAGAATTTCATCTTTTGTGTTCCGGAAAACAGGGCATGTGCGGGTGTTGGGATTGAGCAGGATGATATCCTGCGGAGAGAGGGAAAAATTTTTGTCCGGATCATTAATCTCATCAGTGGAATGGGCAAAAAAGACAAAATGAGCCCGTTCCGCCATTGGCTTCCGGCCGCTGCCTGTGGTCAGCAGACAGAACTTGTAACTATTGTGTACTTCAGGGAAAATTCCTTTATTTTCAAAGTCATACAGACTGATCAGGCTTTTTGTTTCCACCATATCCCGGAAGAAAAGGCTGGTGGTGTTATCCGTGGCAATGCCGGAGGGCACGACGCAGCCAAGCCGGCCGCCATCATTCACGGCGCGGCGCATTGCCTCTGCAAAGACAGCATAGAGATTGATGTCTCCCTGTCCGCACAATGGATAGCGGCCGCTGCTGCGCAGAAAGTGACTCATTCCATCCACTTTTCGCAGCGCGGCATGCCATTCTGTATAGATGAGAGGATCCGTCTGGGCCAACTTTTCAATCATGCGCTTGCGTTCCGCAGCGTTGGAAGCCTCGGCTATTTCCGTTTGCCGGTGGGCAGTAAACCATTCTTTTTCCTGCAGTTTAATGCGTTCCCACGGTGGATTGGCCAGTATGACGTCAAAGCCGCCCCTGGCCGTAACGTCTGGGAAGGATACTTCCGCATGGAAAAACTGGTAGTCTCTGGCCATTTTTTCTACTGTTTCTGTCAGTCCTTCTGGCAGAGGCTGTCCATGCGCGTAGTCCAGCATGGTTCCCCAGGTGATGCCGAAAGGCTGCCCCACCTTTACCTCACAGCCATTGTACCGTTTTTCCTTCCTGTAAAAGCGCCGCAGGACAAAGGCTGCCGTCCAGAGGTCATACAAAAATTTTTTCCTGCGCCAGGCGTCTCTCTGCTGCCATGCCTTGAAATCAGCCTCACGCCGTTCCAGATCCTCAAGGGTTTCTTCTGGCATTTTTTCCGGAGTAAAAGGCTGAACACCTTGTAACAGTTCCTGTTTCAGCTGCTGATACATTTCGGCCAACAGAGAACTCTTATCTTTCATGGCCTCGAGCTGTTTTTTGTTTTGTCTTTTCAGGGTGGAGGTGGCTTTTTTGTCATCCCCGTCCAGTGCGTCGAACGCATCATCGGGAATGCCGCCCATGATAAGCTTGGCCGTGGTCCCCATCAGGCTGTTGCCGCAGAGAATATGATGATCAAGAAAAGTGAGCGGTTTTCCTGGCTCCATGGCCTCCATCCAGAGACTTACCTTGCAGAGTTCCACGGACATGGGATTGATATCGATGCCGTAGAGGCATCGGCCGATGACTTCACGGAGTGCCCGGTGCAGGACTGGGGGCGCAGGTTCGTCATCGCCTGTGCGCAGACAGGCCAGGTGGCGGGCGATGCGCTGCGCGGCTGCAAGCAGAAAGTGGCCGCTGCCGCAGGCCGGGTCGCAGATTTTAAGTCCAAGAAGTGCTGTCTCAGGATGCTCACTGCGTTCGGCGCGGTCCAGCACCGGTTCCAGCGCGCTGTCGAGAAGACTGTTGATAAGTGGTGTGGGAGTGTAATAGGAACCTGTTGTTTTTCGTTCGTTTCCGGGCTTGTTATCCAGATCGAACAAATTGCCTCTGATACTGGGTATATTTTCCAAAAGCGCTTCGTATACCGAACCCAGCTCGCGGGCGCCGAGATGCTCCCAGTCAATGGGGCGGATATCGCACGTCTTTTCGGTGTAGCCAAGAGCCCGCATAGCTTTCAGCAGGTGAAGATTGCGCAGCTGGCAGGCCATCAGATCGGGCAGGGCGTCGTTGGACCAGAGGAAGCCGCCCAGAGGAGCCAGTCCGAGCTGCGGGCAGCCTTCTTTTTTATTCAGACTGCGCATGACAAGTTTCATGCCTTCGAAAAGGTCACAATACCGGCCGCCGGGTATCTGCATGGCCAGACGTCTCAGATGCCCCATGGAGTAATAACGGGCATAGCATTCGCGGGCAGCGATCGGCGCATCCGTCGGGTGGAGAAGGTTCCTTTCTTCTGCAACGAAAAGAAAGATCATGCGGTAGGCCAGGCGCAGAAGCTGGTGAAAATATTCCCTGACGTCAAGCTGCCCTGACTGCAGCTTCTGGTGAAGTTCCGTATTTCCGCTCTGCAGAAAGCCGCTTCCAAGAAAGATGATGGCGTTCCTCACCGAACTTCGCAGGCTTTCGAGGGCCTGAACCGCCGTCTTCTGAGCCTGCTGGGACCATTGCTCCAGCCAGCAGGTTTCAGGATGACCCGCTGGAGACTCCACCCGGGACTGATGGCAGACAAGCCAGAGCAGGGCAAACTCGTCAAAGGACCCACTTGTGAAGATGGCTTCCAGATCAAACTGGACGTACGCCTGCTGGCTCAGGGAAGCGTTGTCACGCAGTATGCGCAGCTGCTGACCATTGGAAACGAACCCCCAGAGGTGGTTGTCCGAACGGTTGAGAAAGTCCTGCACCATTGAGTGCGGACTGGACTTGGCAGCGCCGGTGATGCCCGGGGTTTTTGTATCCAGGGAGACGCCCCAGCCAAGGAGATGTATGGGGGAGCTGCCCCATAAATGTGAGATGGGATAGGAAACGGTGCTTCCGTCCTCACGCTGAACAAGCCTTTCTTCTGGTTTTGCCGCGTTCAGGCGTCCGTAACCGAGCTCGCTGAATAAAGGAAGGAGCAGAAGCTCTCTGGTAGGACCTGTGGCGGATTTTTCATCAGGAAAACTGCTCATTTTTGCGGCAAAATTCGTCCAGACGGTCTGCATTTTCTGCCACGACTGGTTGATGGCCTCTGTGAGGCGTACACCTCCAATCAGATGGTAGGCGTCCTCTGTCAGGCCGGGTATCCCGCGGTCGCGGTGGAGGATATGCATCAGCATGTCAGCAGGCAGAAGATTTCCTTCACTGCGGATATCAGGCAGGACAGATTCAAAAGGCATAAACTTTTTCATGGCACTTACTCATTCGTGGCTGGCAGGTAGATGAACATGCCCAGAATATCAGGTTCTCCCTGAGGCTGGACAGCGTAGCGCAGCCGGCGCTGTGCTACGTGGCGGTTGCGCTGACTTGCAGCCTCCCGGGCTGCCCTGTGTTCGTTCAGGAGAATCTGTCCCCGTTCCCGCATGAAGGAAAGCAGTTTTTCCTGGATAGGGGAGGCATCGGACTCAGCCTTGCGGACCCACTCAGCCGCCTGTTCACTGCTAATGTTTCCGGAAGGTTCGGCCTGCAGCAGGCTGTTTGCGGCATCAGCAGGAAGCCATCGGGCGTGTGCCGGAGAGCCTTCAAAGACCAGAGGCAGGCACTCTTCCGCGAGTGTGGATTGGCTGACATCTCCGCTTGTTGTGATCAGAAAACGGAAGCGGCAGAGCAGGAGTGTGGTGCGTTTTATTACCTTTCCCGTACGCATTGCACCGCAGCGGGCCACCAGCGCATCACTCTGGGGATCGAGTGCGGTTTCTGCCAGATAGGCAGCCAGCTGCTCAACCATAGGGTGCGTGCGGGTGAGCAGAATCTGTCCCGCAGCGGCCGGGGGAGAAAAAACCAGGGCTGTATTGTTGTCAGGAAGTTCCAGGCCTGCGTGGCGGGAACGGCTGGCTTTGTCAAAGTTCACGGTCAGAACTTTTTTTTCACGCCCGCTGCTCTGCACAACACCGTCAAGGAGCGGATAGGCGTTAGCGACAAAATTCTCCACGTCCAGCGCACTTCCGCAGGCTTCGTTGGCAGCGTTGAGAGAAGCAGCGACTTTATCCGCCTCGATGCCCCGCTGGACGAATAACGTGTTGCTGCGTTTCTGTTCGCGCTTTGCTACTTTATCCCAGTCTACAGCTACACGCTGCTTTTCGTTATCCATATACTGGCCCAGACCGGGCAGGAGCGGCATATTCTGTTCATTCGTTTTGGGCTTTCCACGCAGAATCAGCCCCTGAATGAGGGTTTCCACGATTTTTTGGCTGTCTTCCGGAATTGGAACAGAAATCCCCAGGGCTCTGCGTATTGCCTCGTGTTTGCGCAGGAGGACATCCAGTATCATACCGTCCATGGGACTATCCGTGCTGTACCACGTAATTACGTGCACTTCGTGTGACGGTTGTCCAAAACGGTCCACACGGCCTTCCCGCTGTTCGTGGCGTGTCGGGTTCCAGGAAAGGTCATAGTGGATGACGGCATCAAAATATTCCTGCAGGTTTATCCCCTCGCTCAGGCAGTCGGTGCAGACGAGCACCCGCTTCTTTTCTTTGGCGAGGGCTGCCACGCGGGCCTCACGTTCGGATGGAGGGAGCGTGCTGGTTACGGCTTCGACAGCGCATTCCTGCCCTTTTTTGCTGTCCGTAAATACTTTACGGAGTTCCTCAGCCAGGTATTCGGCCGTAGTGATGAAGCGGCAGAATATAATGGGGGAAAAGCCATCCTTCAGCAGATTTTTGATATGAGGGATGCACTGCTGCAGTTTGTTATCATTGGCACCTTTCAGATTTTCTGCAAGATCTGCCAGGTCGGTAAAGCGCCTGCGTTTCAGGGGTGCTGTCTTTGTTTCCTCGCAGCTGGTATCGGCGCCAGGCAGTGTGTCCGATACACTGCCGTCTTCGCAGGCATCCCCATCCAGAATGCTCTGGCTGCCCCAGGAATCGAGGTCGTCGGGATTCTCTTCGCCTGAATCAACGCCATTCGCTCTGGTGCGCAGGGTCTGTGCTGCCGCTGCGGGGCTGGAGGAGACAGTGCGCAGGAGAGCCAGGGCCGACCACCAGCTGATGCGTTGCTGCCTCTGGCTGCCCTGTTTGGCGCTGTTGATGCTGTCCTTTGCCAGTTTGAGGATCTTCTGAAATAACTCTATCCATTGAGTGCTGGCTTTCCAGGTCAGTTCCTGCGTCTTGCGTACCGGGAATGGCGTATCTGTATTCATATATGCCTGAATGTCGCCGCGCCGGCGCTGGACAAAGTACTGAGCCAGAAACTGTCGGTCCTTTTCGTGTTCCTTCCCTTCCAATGTGTCAGGAAGGCCGGCCAAATCGGGATTAAGAAAGCAGAGCAGGGAGCGGAAACAGTCTTCCTTGCCGCTATGAGGCGTCGCCGTGACAAAGAGCATGTGCCGGTCAGGGGACTCAGAGAGTTGCTGTATCAGATCATAGCGCTGTTTGCTGCCTCTGCCGCCTGAAGGAGAGGCACAGGTGTGCGCTTCGTCCACAATAACCATTTCCGGGCAGGTACGGAGAAAATCGAGCCGGTGTCTGTCCGATTTGATATAGTCAAGGGAGACGATGGTGAAGGGATATTTCTGGAACAGGGATGTGGAGGCCCCAAGGCCGCGTTCCAGCCGGTTGACCGTGGAAGGCAGAACCGTCTCGGCAGCAATATGGAACTTGTCCGCCATTTCACGCTGCCATTGCTCGGCAAGCTGCGGTGGACACAGGACAGTAAAGCGGCGAATTTCTCCCCGGTCCAGCAGTTCACGGATAATAAGCAGCGCCTCCACTGTTTTGCCGATACCTACGTCATCAGCAATGAGGAGACGGACAATTGGCTGGCGCATGGCCATGAGCAGGGGCACAAGCTGGTAGGGTCTGGGAGCAACCGCGATATGGCCGAATGAGCGAAAGGGCCCTGTGGTGGAACGCAGGCCGAGACGTACAGCATCGCGGAGCAGCCTGCAGGAGCGCGCGTCGCCGACCCGGTTCGGATCAGGCAGAGCAAAACTTGCCGGCTGGATGCTTTCCAGAGCCGGAGAAACAGCCGTTTTTTCAGCGTCACTGCCGCCGAGCGGTTTCAGGATAAGCCAGTCATCCCCTTCATAAGGCTGGACAACCCAGTCGCGTCCCCGAACTGTGACAAGCGAACCTACGTTAAAATTCATGCCTTTCTCCCGAACAGAGTGGGGTGTTTTTCAATCTCGATGAGCCATTGTTCACCTTCGACAAAACGGATGACTTCAATTCCCAGATCCTCAAGGCATTCCTGCTGCTGCTCATCGATTTTGCGCTGATCTTCATACTTGTGGACCGGACCATCTATATAAATGGCCGTCTGTTCTTTCTTGTAATAGAAGTCAGCCTTTGTGTGACAGGACTTAAAGGAGTACTGGGCGTCCGACGGCAGGTTCAGATCGCGCTCATTGAGGAAATCAAGCCAGCGGCGCTCAAGGTTGCTGTCGCATTTCCTTTTCAGTTCTTCCAGTTGTTTAGCCCGGCCCAGCACCGGAGCGCAGGCCTGAACGCTGGACTGTGTGAGTGTGAGCAGCAGATCCCGGATGCCGCGTCGGTCGAGTTCCTTATGCACGTACTGGTTGGAGTAGCTCATCAGGCAGTCATAGCAGGCGGCAACGCACGGTTCGGGCTGGTGCTGTGCTCCGAGATCATTGCCCTGCTCGTCAAAGTGGCAGATTTTAAGAGCGCGGCGCGCCAGGGCGGGGATCACCGCGGGATCTTCCACGATCTGATGCAGGACCCCGGCGCCGCCTTCGGCAGCCTCGTAAAAGAGAAGGTTGTGCGGGGTGCCGCTGCTCGGCAGTGCCTCCGTAGCCAGTTCGGAATCTTCCAGCTGGTACTGCTGCAGGATAGCCTGCTTCAGGGCTGCCTGCAGGGAATAGAGCTGCGATGCGGAAAGATGAATAACCGGGCTGACGAGAAGACAGTTTTTCCTGTCCTCCACATACGGGATGACCCTGACAATCTTGCTTACCTCAGATGGGTTTTTCAGGAATTGATCCTCGTCATTTCCTCTGCCTAGCTGGCCGTCCTTGAGCCATTCTCCGCTCGTCGGATCCATCAGGAACCCGTCGGGGCTGGTTCTGGGACGGCTGCGCCAGCCTTTGTTCAGACGCCACAGGGTGGCGCCGTGGCCATAGCTGATGCGGACCAGTTTTTCTTTTTTGAGACCCAGAATGTACGCGTCGATATGGCCAGGCTGGCCGCAGTGTTCGACAAACTGGTACCCCGTGACAAGCTGGTATCCGAGACGCTGGCGCTCCTCTTCATCGGATGTGATACGGCTGCGGCGTCTGGTTGCCACATTGCGCATGCGGAAAAGGTTTGTCATGGCCTTGGGAAGCCGGCTCCCGCACATGTCACAGATATCCTTGGCCGTATCCCTTTCAATATGTCCGCAGTTTTCACAGATTTTTGCCTGCCCGGAAGCGATGTCGCCATGGTCCTGGGCGGTCAGAATAACCTTTGAAATCGTATACGTATTTCCCTCGTGGTAGATGATGCTGCCCGGACCAAATTCAGAAATGGCCAGAAAGCGTGCCCTGGAGATGAAATCGTTATCTTCGGTCCTGTTCCCCCTGTTACTCTTTGTGTGTCTGCAGTCGGGGATATAGGCTGAGAGAGGCAGACGGGGGAAGTTGTATCCCGGCAGGAACCCTTCAGAAGCGAAATATCGGTAGGAGTAAAAATCCTGTTGCAGTGTCTTGCCGTTGCCAAGGAGCAGATCGATCTGTGCTTCCGCCTCTGCACGCAGCTTTTGAGCTGTTTTCCGTTCATCTTTGCTGCGGCTGACGTCTGTGATGATGGAATTCTGCTTATCCTGCTGCTCAACGGCAGCGAGGTAAAGAGTACGCCAGCGCCCGCAGGCTTTTTCAAAATTGACGGGAAGGTTCCTCATGACGTCATTGAGCCAGGTCGGCGTGTACCAGGCACTGTGCTTGAGGTCAGGGGCCATGTGCTGCAGGATCGCAGTGGCACGCTGTTTTGCCAGCAGTTTCGGCCGGTCATCCTGAAGGGCAGCCGTGACGCTTTCCTTCAGGGCAAGGCTCGGGGGTTGGCCATCCACATCAAGAATTTCGGAGAGTGAGTGCTTTAGATCGAGTCCTGAAGCCCCCAGCCACAGGGCATGGATGTGGGCGCGGATCAGATCTTCATTATCAAGGTCGATGCGCGGGGTTGATACCTGCCCGGACACCATAAGTTCCGGCCGATGGAAGAAATACTGATCGTGCGAATTCCCCTGGGCGCAGTACGTGATAACAAGAGCAGGCTGGCCTGAGCGTCCGGCACGGCCGCTCCGCTGGGCATAATTGGCTGCCGTTGGCGGCACGTTACGCATGCCAACAGCGTTGAGCTGTGATATATCCACGCCAAGTTCCATCGTGGGTGAACAGTACAGCACGGGAAGTTCAGCTTCGCGGAACAGTTTTTCCCGCTCTTCACGTACATCAGAGGGGACCTGGGCTGTGTGTTCCCGTGCCTGCATGGACAGCCCCCGGTTGGCGGTTTCTCTGTACAACTTTACAAAAAATGGGTTGGCAGGCGCTCTGTCCTCTTCCGCAGCGGGCTGGTGAATGCGGAAAGGATCGTGGTGAGCAAATAAGCCTGGGCCTGCTTTCCAAATCATTGCGGCCGCATTGACCTGGTATCCTGAGCCGGACTGTTGATCCCGGATGAGAGATGTCAGCAATCCTCCATGCGCCAGCGTTTTTATGAGGGCTGAAATAACGGCGGCTGTATCCTGCGTGCTAGAAAGCTTCAGCAGTTTCCTGAGTCTGCGGCCGAACTTGCTCCTCGGGGAAAGAAAAATGCCATTCCCCTCGTTCTTGGCTTTTGCGTGAGGGTAGGCAATATCAGAATACCAAAGCTTTTCGTTTTCATCCAGCTGCCAGGGAGCTGTAAGCTGCTGTCTGCTCTGTCTGATAAGCTTTTCCCGGTTATCCGGATCAAGGCAGTCAATGCTGATGGCGAGATGGCTGCGCAGAAAATCCAGCAGCAGTACGGATGCCTCCTTGCGGTTCTCGGGCGTGGCAGAGGCAAGCAGCTCGCAGTCCTTCCACATATCCTCCGCGTTGCAGATTTCATCAAGGGATTCATACTCAAATTTCAGCAGATCACACTGCTCCAGGTTGGGAGAAACGATACGCCATCCCCGCCTGAGATCGCTGTAAATAAGATATTCGAGCAGAGCCCGGAAGGCCTTGTCCACATTTTTTGCTGCGGCAAAACGAGCATCAGGCGTTTGTGAATACTCCTCAGAGGGAAATTTATGGTTGGGGTACGGTGCCCCAAGGGCATCGAAGACCTTCTGCGGCAGGACTTCGAACATGAGCCCCTGGTCCCCTGCATGCTGCAGCGCGTTATACAGTGCAGAACGTATCAGGGTGACCATCACAAAATCGTTGAAATGCCCCGCCTGCAGTGAAGCATCCTGCCGGTTATCCGAAAAACAGAGGAATTTACGTGCTTTCTTCTCCAGTTCTGCCTGCCCGCGCAGGTGGTCGACCGTGGAGATGGAGAGAATGGTCATGGACGTACTGCGTCCTTCAGTTCCCAGTGTGCCAAGCTTGGCAAAGTCACTGACCCAGCCTTCATACGAAGTGCCACACGTTGGGCAGAAAGGGAAAGGTGCAGGCAGGAACCAGGCCGGGGTGCTTCCAGGAACACAGTCCTTCTGAGCACTGCCGTCAGGGGAGACATGCCACTCCTCGGGAAGTTTGTTCAGTGTGCTTTTAAGGAGGGTGAGTTTTCCGTTTTTTTCCTCGAGCCAGTCGTTTGGTACACTGCTCAGCTGCGCAGCCCTATCTGAAGGCCAGGGATTTTTGGCGGAAATATACAGGTAGCCCTGAATTTCTTTATCCTGGCCGGCATTATCGGAATTTATCGGCAAAAAGTGAACGGTCCCAGTGCCATCCTTGACGCGGGATACGGCGTAATATTCCTTGCCGCATTCGCGGCAGAATCTGAGCGGATAGAGAGGGGCATTCTCTCTGCCTGGTGCCAGTTTTTGTCCGAACAGCGTGATATACCGTGTTTTTTCCGATTCGAGCGTGGCATAGACGGTGTCACCCTTGCTCAGAAACTGGTGCAGCTTGAATGCAAAAACAGGTTTCCCGTTCTGGGGTTTGGTAATGTCCGCACCGATAAGCAGCGCTTCTTTCAATTTTTTTGTACACAGGTCAACGGGTTGTCCTGTGTCATCAGAAAGTTTCTTAGCCAGGCTTTTTTCGCCTTTGAGGGGGAGAGGCTTGCAGCGTACAAGGCGCCCGTTGTCCGCCGCGCTCTCTGTAATTCCCAGATTGTGCTCGATCCAGGCGGCAAGCGGGTGCTGGATGAATTTTTCATATTCTGTGGGCAGGGGGGAGCTGTCTGCAACAGCCTGAGCCAGAGGGCCCTGTTCAAAAGCTTTCGTTGGGGAGAAGTTTTCGCACCTCGTCTCGGACGTCAATGTCTCCGTGATAATGTTCTCCGGCTGGAATTCGTCGCCGAAAATTTTGGTGGCGAGCGCAGCGACTTCCTTCTGCTGTTCAGCGACTGTTCCGGGGCCAGCCAGTGTGGCTGAAGTGCCGATGCACTGGAAATCTGCCTGTGTTCCCACGTCTGTTAACGTGGTGCGGAGCCTCCGGATGAGCATGCTGACATCAGCGCCCTGGCGGCCGCGGTACGTGTGCAGTTCATCGAAGACAAGAAAGCGCAAATCCTTTGAGGCCTTGACCAGTTTTCTATCGAAAGGACGGGTGAGGATCAGTTCCAGCATGACATAGTTGGTAAGCAGGATGTCCGGCGGGTTGTTGCGGATATCCTGACGTTCCTCTTCATTTTCCTGCCCAGTATAGCGGCAGAAGCGAACGGGGCTTGGGGCACTGCCGAATTCAAGAAATTTTTTCAGTTCCAGCTGCTGGGAGTTGGCCAGAGCATTCATGGGATAGACTATGATGGCCTGAATTCCCTTACCTGTACCGTTTTTGAGGACATGATCCACGATGGGGATGATGTAGGAGAGGCTCTTGCCGGATCCTGTTCCCGTGGTGAGAACGTAATTTTCTTTTTTTTGTGCGGCCAGGATGGCATCGGTCTGATGTCGGTAAAGCTGCATGGGACGGCCGGCCAGATCTGTTTCCGTCTTGCCGATGCGGAAAATTTCGCTGCACTGCGGAGCAAGAATTTTCTTCTGCACCAGATCATCAACGCTCCCGCCCGAGGCGAAGGAAGGATTGAGCTGCAGCAGGGGTTCAGGCCAGAGAAGCCCCGAGGCAAATTTCGTGTCTACTTCCTCTTTAATGCGGGAGTCGCTGATGCTGATGAAACTCCCCGCGTAGTCTGCATAGTCATGAAGAACGATTTCGTCGCGTAAATCGAAGATATCCATGCAACGTCTCCCGCTTGAAAAAGGCTTTATAAAGTAGCGGTGTAGCACCTTCAACTCACTTTTGCCACAGAGGAGAGGAGGCAGGCTCACAGTACTTCTTGCGGGACTTTTTGCGAAGCGGGCAGAAGAATTTTCCGGTGCACCTCCGGATCAGCCGCTTATGGCTCAGTCAGGGAAACGCAGAATGCGGCAGGTTCAGGAAACCCGCCGCATTCTGAAAATGATGATATATGTGAAAAAACTATTCCAGCACGAGGAGCAGAGCCATCTTGAACCTGCCGACGGCCTTCACGGAGTGCCGCCCCGCCTTATCAAACTTGAAGGTCTCGCCGGCCCTGATGTGGTGTTCCTTTCCCTCGTAGCCGATGATGGCTTCGCCATCCAGCGCGAAGACAAGCGCTTCGCCGGGCGCAGCATGCTCGGAGAGTCCGGTGCCCTCATCGAAACTCATGATGACAAACTTGAGGTTCTTTTCGTGGATAAGATCCATATTGACGATTCTGCCTTCCTGGTAGGGCAGGAGATCCTTGAGCTTGAATACGTCGCCGGCCCTGAGAATCTGGTTCATAGTAGTCTCCTTTGGAAATCCTGTTTCCGTGTAAACGCATCCTGTATCCGTCTTCATGCCCACAGGGACATTGGTGGGCGATATCAGGCTCTCCCCAGCGTTCACTCTCCGGGACATCCCGTCAGAAGTGAAAACGTCCATGCTTCCGGAATAAACGGTCAGGAGCTTATGATACGTGTATATTTCGGCGCTGATGCTTGTTCCTCCGGCCATGGAGAAAACAGAAAATGACTTCTCGTCGTCCTGAAAAATCTGTTCCGAGATAGTACAGCCGGGCACCGGCTGATTTTCTTCCGCGATTCGGATGACTCTTCCTGCCTCTGTCCTCATGGCTTTCTCCAATCACGCTTTGCGCTGTTAGCTGGATTCTTCTTATGTGCGGGAGCTGTCACCACGCTGACCTGTACTGCCCCACACCCCAAGGATAAGCACTTCTGCCGGGAGTACAGCCGGATTCATCTGTCTTTTCCCCGGGAGCGTGATCCACGTCACATCCGCCCCATATCTTCCTGCGGCTTGTGGTCCGGAAATCATCGCTTTCCGATCCGGCAGGAAAGGGCAGGGGCGCAGCGCGGATCCCGGTGGACTCATCCCCGCCTCCGGCTGACCGGAGCTCAGGATGAGCGATGCCGGCATCACAGGTGAAGAACGGAAGAAGCACTTCCAGCCGTGAGGCAGAGTTCCCGATGGTAGCGTTACCCGGCTCTCCTGACGGGTTCCGGTGAAGAGCGGGCTTTTTACCGCGAAAAATCCTGCCGTCAGGAGGGAATGCACTGCATGGCCGGGGCGAAAAGCCTGATGCCGGGCTTCCCTTTGATTTTACGGATCCGGGGTAAATGTCCGGAGTATGAACGCCATGTTTCCCGCTATTTGAAGAGATGGAACTCTTCTCTGGTCAGCCCGCAGTCCAGAGCCCGGTACAGGTACCGCGCGGCTATGGAAGAGTAAGGTTTCCACTTCCTGCATTTCGCGCGGATGGCTTTCGGGCCCGTATCCCCGGTTTTGTAGAGCCATTTGTAGCTCTGCAGAAAAGCGACGTCCTCAAACGGCAGGATGTCCTGACGGTCGAGGACGAAGATGAGATACATCTTGGCTGTCCAATCGCCGATACCATGAAGGGACGAGAGTTTTGTCATAACGGCGTCATCAGGGAGGGCAGAAAGAGCCGCGGGGTCGAGCGTTCCATCCCTGACGGCTTCGGTCAGGCAGCGTATGGTCTGAACCTTCCTCCCGGATGATCCGATGCTTCTGATCTGGCTGTCGGAAAGCGCGCTGATCCTTTCCACTGTCACGGAACCGCCGCAGAGAGCTTCCAGTCTGGCATAGATTTTCGCGGCCGCCCTGGTCGAAATCATCTGTTCGATGACCTCATGCACAAGGAAAGCGTACCCGCCTTCATATGTTGTGTACGAGATGGGGCCGATCATCGAGAACAGTTTGGCGAAGCGCTTATCTTTCCGGCAGAGGTGCTGTATCGAAGCTGATCCGCTATCAAGAAAGACTGTTTTGCTCATGGCGCTGTCTGCCTAAGAAACTCAAAATTGATCTTCTTCTTGTGCATGTCATCGTCATTACGTGATTATGTGATACAATTTGGAAAAAATTTCCACAATTTTTCGATATTTTTGTGTTATATAGAATTGAATATTAATATTATTTATTTATAATCTCTATTAATAAGCGCAAGTTCATAAGCAATTTCTTTTGAAGTCATAGTAGCAGTTGTCATTGCTTTTTTATTTGCAATAATTGGGCTATAATTCATAACTTCTTGTTTAGTAAGATTATGCCAAATTGGGAGTAACCTCTTTCCATTAACACTCTCAAGTTGGAATAACCCATCAAGTTCCGCTTTAGTCCAATATTTATTTGGCGCTATATAATTTGGAGAAAGGACAACAATCCCGAATCTTGAATGTTTAAGTCCTTCATCTATTTTTTCACGCATTGAATCTCCCCATTTAATCTGATTTGTGTCATACCAGACATTGAGATCAGCCTTCCGAAGCTCTTTTACAAATTCATCAACAAAACTTTCTTTGTCTTCCCAAGCATGAGAAACAAAAACATCATATTCGGGGTCTGACTTTACCTGTGAATGATCTATAGCATCAACAATAGGCATAGTTCGTTTTTCCAATTCAGCAATTCTATTTTCATAGGCTTGGCTCATATTTTTCACAGCCTTGTCCTGCTTTTTTAGCTCGGCCTGCTGTTCTTTTTGCAAATGAGTATAAGCATCATTACGCTTTTTGCGTTTATCAGCAATTTTTTTTGTAATGCTAGCGCTTTCACTGCGTGCTTTATTTGCATTACCAATGTGAATATCAATTTCACGAAATACTCTTTTTAAGATAAGCTCAGGATCACCATTAGTTGGAATGTTAAATGTAGTTGCTTTTATTACTTCATCAGCTGCTTTTTTCTCCGCTACAGCTTTTTTCTTTTCCAAATCAGCTATATCTTTATCAAGTGAGTTAACTATTCTTTGATACTGAGCTACACTCATCTATCACAATTCCTCCACTTCTGCTGAATCTTCATTTTAAGTGTAAGATGCTAGGCGGAGTTGCGGAACTCCTCTGCAAAACATTCCTGTGCATTATCCACCCGGGTACCATTCTCGGCCGATTGTTTATATGATACATTCTTTTTCAGTATAAGTCACGCTGTGTGACCGTCGAAAAAATGGTTTCCTTAGTAAACTTCGGTCAATTTTTATTCATTTAGAGGTACCCAGCTCTTTCGCTTGACACCGAGGTTCACTATGGAAACGAAATCTTTCCTCCTGCTCGGCGGAGAATGATGATCTCCGGTTTCGAAGCTGTTCTATGCAGATGGCATGTTCCGGCCGCGAAACTGTCAGCGCGGCGCATACATGATGATGGCCACGCCGGTGAGCGCGACGATGCCGCCAATGATGTCGAAGCGGTCAGGCTGCACATTGTCGATGAGCCAGCCCCAGAGAATGGAGAGCGCAATGAAAATTCCTCCGTACGCGGCGTAAACGCGCCCAAAGTTTCCTTCCGGCTGCAGCGTGGGGACAATGCCGTAAACGATGAGGATGGCGGCGCCGGAGAGACCGAAGAGCAGGCTGCGCCCTTCGCGGAGCCAGAGCCACATGAGATAGCCGCCCCCGATTTCGCAGAGGCCGGCAAGCAGAAAATAGAGCAGAGATTTGACGATGAGCATGGACGGATTCCTATACGGATGATCATTTTGGGCAAAGTGTAGATGAAATAATAAAAATAACAATATGGCATTCTGGAGAGCTGTTTTCCGTCGCTCTGCCAGATTTACCTGCGGGTTTTCCGGGGCAGCAGGAGGCAGCAGTTTTTCCCGGGATGTCGCTCACTGTGGAAAACGTACCCGATTCTCTCAGAAAATCCCCAAAAATGGCCGGCTGGCAGCACGAACTTCACGTATTTGACACCCGTGCCGCCCCTTTTCTAAAAACCGGGCGCCTGGCGAGTCCTGTGCGTCTCTTCGGTCACCCGTAAAGGCTGACAGTGGAACGCTCCCCTCGGCAGGACTGCCGTTCCTGATGCCGCGTGGCATTCCGGCAGCGGTAAGGTAAAACAGATTCAGGGAGACAAAAATGAAAAAGATGCTGATAGTGTACTACTCGTGGTCCCATGGCAACACAAAGCGGATTGCGGAGTGTCTGGCGCAGGGAACAGGCGCGAAGTGCGTGTCCATTGATACAGTGGAGCCCTACAAGGGCACCTACGATGAGGTCGTGGAGCAGGGGCGGCTTGAAGTGCAAAAGGGATTCATGCCTGACATCAGGGAGATCGGTGTGAACATCAGTGACTTCGACCTCGTCGCCGTTGGTACCCCGACATGGTGGTTCACCATGGCTCCGGCTGTGCGCACCTTCCTGCACAGCCAGGACTGGCAGGGAAAGACGATCATCCCATTCATGACCAATGGCGGCTGGCCGGGGCATGTCATCAAAGACCTGGAAAAGGCCTGCGCCGGAGCGCGCTGCGTTCTGCCCATGCAGGTGCAGTTTGACTCCACTGGCGGCAGCCGCATGGAGACGCCGCAGAAGGACGTCGACAGATGGGTGGATAAGGTCAGAAAAATTTTGGACGGCGCTGACTGCTAATGGCTGGTTCCGGTGTCTGTGGACATCAGGGGTAATCTGCCTGGCTCATGCGCCGCACGTCGTTACGGCTGTCAGCGCGCTCTCCTGTATGCCCATACCGCTTTGCTCCGGGCTGCTTTGGGGACTCTCCGTCAGGTATGGCTTTGAGCCCCTTTCGGAGCAGCAGACGGAATTCTTCCTTTTAGCTCCTGTCGTAAATGCCCGTAGAATTTCATAGGGTTCCACGTTTAGGATGAACTGAGCCATGGTGTTCTCCTTTCGGTTTTGGCGGTTTTGAGCAATCCAGACACCGAAGGCGTTCCCCTGGCTCAATTTTTTCCCGTGGGAATTGACACCACTATATAGACTCTACCAGAGATACTGTACTTGGAATGAAAATTCACCTCTGCTCCTTCTTCATTCCGTGTATTTCTATAATTCATTCATAAGAAGAAAATCTCGAAGTTTGTAATGATAGACGGTGCTGGTTGAATAGTCGATATCATCGTTTGTGATAATGATCTTTTTCACTGTGTTATCAATGCCTGCAAATGCGGAGAACTCTCTGTCGTAGGCTTTGTCTTCTGCTACACTATATGCAACCTGTACCAGGTACTGCTTACCGTCTCTGACAGCTCTGAAATCGATCTCCCGGCCTTTATTGCTGTATACACTCACTTCATACCCCAGATAGAGCAATTCATTCAAAACGATATTTTCCAGATTGTGTGTAAGGTCGTACCGGCTTCCTGATATTCGGATGCTGTTCAGAGAAACATCTTCATCATAAAGCTTATAGTAGTAATTGAGTTTTGCCTTGGCCTTAGGAGAGTAAAGGGGGATTCCTTCGATGACATATGCCTCTTTCAGATATCCGAGATACTTGATTACCGTCGGGACGGAAATAGAAATATTCTGCCCCTTCATATAATCTGAAATGGATTTTGCACTGAAAATCCTGGCATTGGAGACAAGAGTGTAATCAGCGATCCGCTCAAATACATCTTTTTTTCGAATATTGTATCGGTTTTCCAGATCGTTGTAGATGATGGTGTTGTTCAAGTCGTTCAGGTAGCGTCTCATGGATTCTTCATCCTGCAGCTCCAACGCAGCCGGGAATCCGCCCCAGACCAGGTAATCAATGAGCTCAAAACGGCGGCCCAGCTGGTCAGCATATTCTTTGGCCTCCCGGTATACGAAAGGCCTTATGCGGAAGGAAACGTAGCGTCCTGACAGTTCTTTCGTAAATTCACGGGAAAGCAGTTTGGAATTGCTCCCCGTTATGAATAAAGACGCGTTATAGAGCCTGAGCGTCCTTGCGGCTTCGTTCCAACCTTCGACGTTTTGGACTTCGTCCAGAAAAACGTAGAGTTTTTCTTTGGACAGATAAGCATTCACATAGGAAATGAGGGCGTCCGCATCCGGAATATTTGCCCGGACAGGCCTCTGGTCAAAGTCCAAGAAAAGGCACTTTTTTCCGGCGGCTTCAAGCTCATTCAATACCTGCTTTAAAATGACGGATTTCCCGCACCGGCGTATACCGGTAATGATTTTGATCAGGTCGCTTTCGTAAAAAGGTCTGATCTGTTTCAGGTAGTGCTCTCTGATAATCACAGAATCGTCTCCTGACTGTTGAAATAATTGAGGATATCATCAGCCTGTCCACAGATGTTTATATATGATGGCATCATCATACTTTAAGATTTTGCGAAAATAAACAATATCTTAAAATATAAATTAAATATATGAAAATGTGTCGGTGACATGTGAGTTTTCATTTCAGGTGCAGGGGGTTGGTGTAAACACTCCGACATGGCTCAGCAATTTGATGAGCCGTATCAGTGCGGTGTTCCCTGAAAATTTCAGGGGTCGCCTAGGGAAGGAATTTTTCTTTCTGTGCGGGAAAAGTTCGGTTTCTACAGGGGGAAATAAAATGTCACCATATATGTATTTTCTTATTGTACTTTAAGGTTTTGCTGAAACCGATAATATCTTAAAATACAAATTAAATATGTGAGTAGAGGTCGTTGATACCTTAGGAGCTTATAAAGACACCTGCGGCGAAGCCGCGGAGCAGGGGCGTCTTTAGAGGCAGGAAGGTCTCATGCGACATCAGGGAGAGCGGTGTGAACGTCAAATGCTCCGGCCCCGTCGCCGCTGGCGCCCTGGCCTGGATATTCACAATGGCTCCTGCGGTGTGCACCTTCCTGCACAGCCGTGACTGACAGGAAAAGGCGGTCATTCCCTTCATGACTAATGGCGGCTGGCCGGGGCATGTCATCAAAGACATGGAAAAGGCGTGCGCCAGAGCGCGCTGCGTTCTGCCTATGCAGGTACAGTTTGACTCCACTGGCGGTAGCCGCATGGAGACGCCGCAGAAGGACGTCGACAGATGGGTGGATAAGGTCAGAA